>JACCDQ010581756.1_pt1 | contig 61191 bp, 66 predicted proteins | sample 7446031 | NCBI WGS metagenome assembly JACCDQ01 (sample SAMN15323442, study PRJNA562643) | freshwater metagenome | isolation source: river surface water | place: USA:Blue River Watershed | collected 2017-08-17
AGAACGTGTATATCTTGGTCTTAACAATAGCTTTGACGCTGTACTTGGCGGCGTTGCTAGACAGGAACTCATCCTCATCGGAGGAAAGCGTGGATCTGGTAAGTCAATTAGTTGTAGTAATCTCTTTATTAACCAATATGAATCCGGTAACAGTTGTATATATTTCTCTATTGAAATGACCGCAAAAGAGACTATGGAACGTAACTTAGCTATCCTAGCTAATGTGAATCTTCAGAATCTCAAACAACACAAGCTTACTGATGACGAAATCTTAAAAGTAGTTAGAGCCCGTGCTGGTATGTTCCAAGATGCAGATGAAACGGTGCAAGAGTTCTTGCGTCACCGTGACCGTTTCAAGTTTGAGGAAATGCTAGTACGGCACTTTCAGTTAAAAACAGATAATCAGATGATTATCGTTGACGACCGTGACCTTACCCTAAGCTCAATCGACCTGCACATTGGCAAAGCCAAAGCAAAGTTTGGCGATAAGTTAAAGGTTGCAGTGGTTGACTACTTGAACCAAATTGTCCTAGAAGGAAACGATCAATATGACTGGAAACCACAGATTGAGGTGTCCAAAAAGCTCAAAAACCTTGCCCGGAAGTACGAAATTGTCATGGTTTCGCCGTACCAAATTGACAAGGACGGAGAAGCTCGTTTCGCAAAGGGTATCTTGGACGCGGCGGATATTGCCCTTACTATGGAAGCGCATGACAAAGAGACTAATGCAGTCTCTTTTGAAACGACGAAAATCCGGGGAGGCAAAGAAATGGCGTTTACTTGTCCCATTGACTGGGACACCTTGCGCATTAGCCCACAATCGGTGGATAAGCCAGCGGCTAAAGAGAAAATTAAAAACGCAGCAAAGAAAGAAAAAGAAGAGTTTGTAGTTGTAAAAGACGAAGGCTCAGACCTACCTTGGAACGCATAATGTACACACCAGATGAATTAATGGAAATTTTGGGTGAAGAAGATATGATAATGATTAGTGCTGATTTCTGGTTTCGCAGAGACGGTGACGCGGCATTATCTCCTACTAATATCTACGACCACCAAAATCATCCAGTGTGGAAAGAGCTTCTTGCATATCAAAACGGCTGGTTAGCTTGCAAAAACTTCTACAAAATCAGAGACTAAAATGAAAAAACACAATATAGGGTTTAGGGCTTTATTAAGTTGTGAAGAAGAAGCCTTTGATTCTTTACTAGATAAAGTACCTTGTCCAGAATTTACACGTGTAGGTACTTGGACTATCTGTGATACTTGCGGCAAACCTTATATTGAGCATCCATATATAATCCCACACTATTTCTTAAACTTATTATGTGATGGACGAGTAGTAAAATTATGAGTGACCCAGTACTAGAATTAATACAAAAGAACGGTTTGGCATACTCAGTATCCGGCCGTGACTATTTGATTAAGTGTCTTAACCCAGAACACCCGGATTCAAATCCTAGCTTTAGGGTTGACCGAGTATCTGGTGTTGCCCATTGCTTTGCTTGTGGGTTTAAGACTAATCTTTTCAAATTTTACGGAGTTTTTACCAATCCCGTACCAATAAAGATTGCTGCCTTAAAAGAAAAGTTAGCAGCTTTAAAAACTTTTGGTCAGGAACTAGACCTGCCAAGCGGGTACACTCCTTGGACTAAACAGTTCCGTGGCATAAGTCCTGCTACACTAAAGCACTTTGGTGCTTTTTATACGAACGCAGTAGAAAAACTACAAGATCGTATTGTTTTCCCAATCAAAGATATTACACAGAAAACTGTGGTGTTTGTAGCCAGACACACAATGTCCAACGGGAATCCAAGATATATCAACTACCCTCAAGGTGTTCACATCCCCCTATTTCCAGCGCACTTGCCTAGCGGATATAAATCCATGGTTTTAGTTGAGGGTATGTTTGATATGTTGAACTTATATGACAACGGGTGTGAAAACGTTGTCTGCGCTTTTGGAACTAAAACACTTCAAAATGACACAAAACAAAAGCTACTTCCCTTCAGAGCACAAGGCATCACGCACATCTACCTGTTATTTGACGGGGATGAGGCCGGTTCGAGTGCGGCTAAAAACCTTAAGCCAGTCCTCGAAGCAGAGGGCTTTATTGTTGAAATCATCGACCTTCCAGACGGCACCGATCCAGGCGATCTAGATGCTGAAAATGTCAGGTCAATTGCAGAGTACGTAAACAAATGACTGAAAAAGAGCAATATCTCCACAGTCTAAGCACTGGCAGGATTAGTGCTCTTAGACAGGAATGGAAAAAGATAATGGAACAGCGTCCAGACTATTGGATTGCTAAAAACGAGTACGAGTTGTTAACCAAGATTCTACACAAGCGACTTGGAAAATAAACTTGAAACACTAGCTTAGATACGCTATAATAAAGTATCACAAGGATTAATACATGAAAATTGCGCTGATTGATAAAGCCCCAAACCGAACCCGCTACTCAGATTATTTCCAGTTTGAGTTCGACCACTATCATATGTCGAGTGTGCCGATTACCAAGTTGTTGAAAAAAGACGTTGACCTTGAAGTTGACCTTGATGAATACAACTATGTGATTTTAGTCGGCGCCGAAGCGGCCAAGGAATATGCTAAAATAACTTCCGTGACCAATATGGCAGGACAGCTAGTGAACGATAAGTTCATTGCGATTTCCAACCCAGCCATGTTGAGCTTTAAGCCAGAAGGCAAGCCAGATTTCCAACGTGCGTGTGATAAAATTCACAAGTATATTAAAGGAGAGTTGCGTCCTACTACAGTTGGAGATTATGCTGGTATTCAAGATACCAAAGAAGCTAAACGCTTTCTACGTGAAGTACTGGAAAATGCTCAGGGCTATGTTGCATGGGACACGGAAACAACAGCACTGTATCCACGAGACGGGTACGTTCTTGGCTTATCGCTGACTTACAAAACCCACCAAGGCCGTTACATCGAAACAGACTGCCTAGATGAAGTCTGTATCGACCTGTTACGCAAAATTGCCAAAGACTTCGTAACAGTGTTTCATAACATGAAGTTTGACTTCAAGATGATTAAGTACCATCTTGATATTGACTTTGATCGTACTCGTGTTCACGATACGATGCTTATGCACTACGTCCTAGACGAGAATGATTCACACGGCTTGAAACCTCTGGCCCTAAAGTACACCGACTACGGTGACTACGATAGTGAGCTAGATACCTTCAAGAAAGAATACTGCGCTAGTCACGGTATGTTGCAGGATGATTTCACTTACGATCTTATCCCGTTTGATGTGATTGCACAATACGCATCTATTGACACGGCAGTGACTTTTGATCTTTTCAACAAGTTCTGGCCTTTAGTGCAAAAGAACGACAAACTGCGTTTTGTGTACGAAAAGTTGCTTATCGACGGTACTCTGTTCCTGATGGACATGGAAGAAGTTGGTATTCCTATTCATCGTAAACGTATGATGGCGGCTGACCTTTACCTGAATGAAAAAATTCAGGAAGCCAAAGAAGTTGTTTACAGCTTTGAGCAAGTGCAACAGTTCGAGCGAAATGAGGGTAAGATTTTTAACCCTAATAGTGTAATGCAACTTCGTACTGTGCTTTTTGACTACTTGGGCCTACAGCACAATGGCAAAAAGACAGCAACTGGTGCTATCTCAACCGACGCTGAAGTTTTAAAAGAACTTGCAGATCAACACCCACTGCCAGCCGCTATTTTGAATGTACGTCAGCTGGGTAAAATTCAGAATACTTACATTCAAAAGATTCTACCGGAGCTAGACAAAGATGAACGTATTCGTACCAACTTTAATCTTATCTTTACCACTAGTGGGCGTTTGTCTAGTAGCGGTAAATTTAATGCACAACAGATTCCTCGTGATGACCCAATCATTAAAGGATGTATCTCAGCTCCAGTGGGATACAAAATCGTTTCCCAAGATTTGACAACAGCGGAGATGTATTATGCGGCGGTACTGTCAGGTGACGCTAACCTTCAGAAAGTTTTCTCTGGTGGCGGGGACTTCCACTCGACGATTGCACACATGGTCTTTTCCTTGCCGTGTGCCGTTGAAGATGTTAAAAAGCTTTATCCAGCGATGCGACAATCCGCAAAAGCCATCTCCTTTGGAATTTTATACGGGTCAGGTGCAAAAAAGGTATCGGAGACCGTTACTAAAGCTACGGGGGAATATTATAGTCTCGAACAAGCACAGGACGACATTAAGGCGTACTTTACAAAGTTTAACAAGCTAAAGCGTTGGTTGGATTCTCGCAAAGAGTTCATTCAGGCTAATGGGTACACTTACAGCTTCTTTGGTCGTAAGCGTCGTCTGCCTAATGTATTTTCCAGCGATAAAGGTATTGCTGCTCACGAAGTGCGTTCGGGTATTAACGCCGAAGTGCAAAGCCTAGCCTCTGACATGAACTTGTTTGGTGCTATGGCAACTGCCAATGAAGTTCGTGCCAAGGGTCTTGATGCTAATATTTTCATGTTGGTTCACGACTCGATTGTTGCGCTAGTAAAAGACGAAGATGTGGTGGAATACTGCGAGATCCTAAAGCGTAACACACAACAAGATTTGGGGTGCTCTATTAAAGGTAGCCCAATTGGTGTAGATCAAGATATTGGGCAAGACTACTCATTTGGACATTTTGAGGAAGTCTATGAACTTAGAGAAGATCGTTTGGCCCGTATTCAGGCTAAGTGAACGAGAGCCTTCTAGCGATAACGGCGTAGTCTACTATGCTACAGAGTACAGTGATTTGGAAACAAATGAACACACAGGTACTCTACGCATAGTAGATGATCGAAATATTGATAAACCAACCCTAAGCCGCAGAAGGCTGGAATTAGCCTTAGCTGGCGAGAAACTGTTCCCGATACGTCAAGCTATATACTTTTTGGGTGATTTGCTTAAATTGGCAAAATCCACTACTTGGTTTATTGATAGTAGTGGCACACTGTTTCAGTATAAAAAGTCACGACGTGCCAAGCTCTTAGTTCGCAAAATCACTCGCATTTTGCCCACAGGCGGTTTAGGGTATGTTATCGAACTAGAAGGAATTGCTCACAGATTTAAGACTACGTTCAAGCCTGATGCAGATGCTCATTATGCGGCAGTTTTACAGTGTGGGTTAACTTATATCTTTTATGGTATTTATCGTGATAAGCCTACAGAAAGTTGGAGAATGATATGAAGCTTAATTATAAAGCATACTGTGAGCACTGCGAACGTGAAATAGTAATCTGCGGCAAGTGTGGAAATAACACTTGTAATGGTGGGTATGGTCAAGTAGACGGCCTACCTTGCGATCAGTGCCCAAGTGCTTACGAGGAAGATAATGCCTAAAGCCGTAATATCGAATCGAATCTACATGGATAGCCCAGGTGTAGAAGGTACAAAAGCCATTATCAAAGCGCTTACCTACAAGATTCAAAAAGACACTGGGTCAAAGAAATTTGCCGCAGTTGAAACAATCAAGAACTATAAAGTATTGGCTAAAGGTATCTTGAGTATTCCTCAGGGTCGTCAAGACCTAATTCCAGAAGGCTATGAAATTGTCGATAAACGAACTCTTGTACCAGTACCCTTTCCCAATCCCAAGCACCCTCTTAGACCTGAGCAAGAGGTTGTCTACGACGAAGTCGACGATACTGTATTTATCAACGCCCTCGTTGGGTGGGGAAAGACCTTCACGGCTTTACACTTGGCTCACAAGTTTGGACAAAAAACCCTGGTCATTACGCACACTGCCGCATTACGAGACCAGTGGGCAGAAGAAGTCGAAGTCTTATTCGGGACGGAGTGCGGAATTATTGGTGGTGGACGAGTTGACCACGAAGACCACTTTATCACAGTGGCAAACGTACAAACCCTCGTCAAGCATTGTGATACCCTTGCTAAAGAGTTTGGGACTATTATCCTCGATGAAGCCCACCACTGTCCTGCCACAACATTTGCATCAATCATTGATTCATTTCACGCACGATACCGTATTGCCCTTAGTGGAACAATGGTCAGAAAAGACCAAAAGCACGTTGTATTCAAAGACTATTTTGGGTCACACGTTGTTAAACCCCCACAATCTAACACCTTAACTCCGCAAGTTAAAATCATAAAACCAGGCATTACATTAAAGCCTGGAGCTACTTGGGTGGACAAAATCAACGAGCTTACCCAAGACGAAAGCTATATACGATTTATAGCGGCTACTGCTCTTACTCAAATGGAGCGTGGGCATAGTGTTCTAGTTATTGCAGACAGAGTAGAGTTCCTAAGGAAAGTTTCAGAATATGTTGGTGACGAAAGTGTGTTGGTTGTTGGCGGCTCCGAGCTCGAAGAAAGACAGCGAGCCAAAGAACAACTGCTTAGTGGTGAAAAGAAGTGCGTTTGTGGGTCAAGGCAGATCTTCTCAGAAGGCATTTCTGTTAACATCCTTAGTTGCGTAATTTTAGCAGTACCAATGAGTAACGATTCACTACTTGAACAAATTGTGGGTCGAGTACAGCGTCTACACGAAGGAAAACTGAATCCTTTAGTGATCGACATACAGTTCTCTGGTTTCGCCGACAGGAAGCAGAATAACGATAGACTGGCCTTGTATCTACGTAAAGGCTGGGAAATCATAAGCGTTTAGAAAAATTGACTTGTCATATCTTGGCTAAACTGGTATAATTATTGCTTGAATCACAGATATGACTCTATTTTTCAACATTTTAGTATTAGAACAGGAAACATTATGTGACCCGGACTATATGATGCAGGCTCTTAAGTTTCATTGGCAAAAGCGGACACTCGCTAAAAATAAGTACAGCGCTTTTAAGCCAATCCAGAAATCACTAGCAGGCAGTAGTTTTTTGTTAAACCCCACGGACTTTTTCAAAGATAAAACTACAGATATTCGTTACTTAGCTCAGTACTTAAGATTATGTGGACGCCGAGATTATTCACTTTACAAATCACACCGCATTAAATACTTAGACCTGACCTACTTTAGCGATTTAAACTTACCCGCACTGGAATCAAACCCATTGCTAGAAATTACAAACAAACAAATTAAATTCAAATACGAGGAATTAACAAATGGCAATTAGCTTCAAGAATACCAAAGGCAAAGCACAATCTAACAAAGTGGAAGCTTTTGAGTATAAAGATGGCGAAAATACAGTACGACTGATTGGCGGTATTCTGCCACGTTATGTTTACTGGCTAAAAGGTTCTAATAACAAAGATATTCCAGTTGAGTGCTTGGCATTTGACCGTGAAGCAGAAAAATTCAACAACCTGGAAAAAGATCATGTTCAAGAGTTCTTCCCAGAAGCTAAATGCAGCTGGAGCTACTCTATTAACTGTATCGACCCTAAAGATGGCAAAGTTAAGGCTTTGAATCTGAAAAAGAAACTGTTTGAGCAGATCATGACTGCTGCAGAAGACTTGGGTGATCCTACCGATTACGACACTGGTTGGGACGTAATCTTCAAGCGTGTAAAGACTGGCCCATTGGCCTTTAACGTTGAATACCAGTTGCAACCTCTGCGTTGCAAGCCTCGTAAGCTTTCCGCCGCTGAGCGTGAGCTTGCTGATGCGGCAAAATCTATTGATGAGAAATATGCTCGTCCTACAGAAGCCGAAGTATTGGCTCTGCTAGAAAAGATTACTTCCGGTACTGACGGCGATGACGCTCAGTCAGATGCTGAAAAAGAAGCAGTTAGCGATCTAAATCAATAATCACACTAGCCTGGTAAACCTAAAAGCTTACCAGGCTTTTTTGCCTCATAAACTATGCCAATATTATTTGTAGCAGACATACATATTAAGCTTGGTCAGAAAAATGTTCCAGTGGAATGGGCCAGAAACCGTTTCCAGTTATTTATTGACCAACTAGCAGAAATGCAGAACCAAGCCGATCTAGTAATACTAGGCGGAGATATTTTTGATAAAGTCCCTTCCGTAGATGAAATGGAACTTTATTTCGATCTAATAGCTTCAATGCACAAACCAACAATTATATTTGATGGTAATCATGAGGCTACTAAGAAGGGCAGCACCTTTCTTAGTTTTCTTAAAAAGACAACTAACAGGTATAATCCTCTAGTACGAATAGTGGATGACTATGAGTATTTGGTAGGTTTTAATATGGATATTATTCCATACTGTAAGCTAAAAGATTTTGAGAAGAATTACGACTCCTTGAACTTTCAAGGTAACATTCTATGTAGCCATTTCCGTGCTGAAATACCTCCGCACGTTAAACCAGAGATTGAATTAGATTTATTTAATCGTTGGGATATAGTGTTAGCAGGAGATTTGCACTCTTACGAAAATTCCCAGCGTAATATCTTATATCCGGGCTCCCCTTATACTACTAGCTTTCATAGAAATAGAGTAGATACCGGAGCGATTCTATTAGACCAAGATACTCTTGAACATACTTGGTTAAAGTTTAATCTACCTCAACTAATAAAGAAAACTATTCAAGCGGGTGAAGAAACTACTGCTGGAGACTATGACCATATCATGTACGAAGTTACTGGAGATATGGCTGAATTAGCAGAGCTAGAGAATTCTGATTTGATTGACAAGAAAGTAATCAAACGAGCTACAGATTCGACCCTTATTCTTGACCCTAATATGACCCTTTCACAAGAAGTGTCAGAGTATTTAACTTTTATCCTAGAACTACCGCCAGAAACAGTGGAAAACGTACTGAAGGAAATGCAGAACTATGCAGACAAATTTGAACAATAAACGTGCAGTTGTATGGTCGCAAGCAAACTGCCTAGCCTGTAACCAAGCTAAAGCCTTGTTAGATATTAAAGGTATTAGTTATGAGGTTAAAATGCTTGGCGAGAACGCTACAAAACAAGAATTGTTGGAGGCTGTTCCAAATGCCCGTAGTGTTCCACAAATCTTCTTAGACGGTAAGTATGTGGGCGGTTTGGATGATTTGAGAAAGACTGTTGGATGATTACATTAAAAACCCTTCGTTGGTCCAATGCGTTTTCATACGGTAAAGACAATGAGGTAAGTTTTATTGATAGCCCTCTTACACAACTTGTTGGTAAGAATGGTCATGGTAAATCTAGTGTAGCACTTATTCTTGAAGAGGTACTGTTCAACAAGAATAGCAAAGGCATTAAGAAAGCAGATATTCTTAATCGCTATGTCAAAGATAAGAGCTACACTATTGAACTAGATTTCGATAAAGATGGTACAGAGTATCAGATCAAAACTACTCGCGGCACTACGCAAGGCGTTAAGCTGTATAAGTCTGGAAGCGATATTTCTGCACATACAGCCACAGCTACATACAAAATGATTGAAGAAATTCTTGGTTTCGATCACAAGACGTTTGCACAAATTGTGTATCAGTCAAGTGCATCCAGCTTAGAATTTCTTACTGCGCCAGACACGGCTCGGAAAAAGTTCCTTATTGAGTTACTGAACCTAGGTAAATATACTAAAGCTCAGGAAATCTTCAAAGATGTTGCACAAGGTCTTTCTAAAGAGCTAGCAGCGGTTGAGTCTCAGATCAAAACAGTGAATAGTTGGTTAGATAAATACGGAAATACTGATCTCACATTACTTCCATTAGTCGATGTGCCTGCAACTCCTGATACTGAAATTAGCACTCAATCAGCCTTAGCTGCCAAGATAGCTAGTCTTGATGATACTAATAAAAAGATTACTAAAAATAATACTTATCGTCAAATTCAAAGTGGGTTAAAACTATTTCCAATTCCTGCTGAGCCTAGTACAGTATCTCGTGAGCTTAAACTCAAAGCTAATGCAGCTTCTACTGAGCAGATCGAACTTAATAAGAGTATTAGAGACTCTCAAGCTTTTGTTAAGAAAATGCACGGACTGTCTGGTACCTGCCCTACCTGTCTACAAACTATTGATGAAGCTAAGATTGCGGCATTATTAGAAGAGCAACAAGATCTACAAGTAGCTGCTAAAGTTAAATTTGCTGAGCTCGATAAGTTTATCAAGGAATACTCAGAAGAACAAGCTAAAGTAGCTTCTGAAACAGCTGAGTTTGATAAAGCTACTAAATCAAAAGAAGAGTGGGAAAAGTATCATTCTTTAATTGATACTAGCTTACCGGAAGACTTATTAGATAAGAACGACTTGCAGAGGCAGTTTGATGACTTACAGCACAAGATCACAGAACTAAAATCTGCTATTACCAAGGCTGAAAAACAGAATCGCGAAGCAGAAGCTCACAATGCTAGAGTTGAGATAGTATCAAAACAACTGGTAGAAATGAATGAAGATTTAGAGACATATTCTGGCACAATGCACGAACTCTCTGAGAAGATGGGGCTAGTAAATATACTGTCTAAAACATTCTCAACAACTGGTTTGGTAGCTTATAAGATCGAGTGTTTGGTTAAAGACCTCGAAGAATTAACAAACCAGTACTTAGTAGACTTGTCGGATGGCAGATTCCAAATTGCTTTCCGTATTAGCTCTAGTGATAAACTAAACGTAGTTATCACAGATAATAGCAAAGATATTGATATTCTTGCACTAAGCGGAGGAGAGCGTGCTCGTGTAAATGTAGCTACGCTTCTAGCTATCCGTAAACTAATGCAATCTTTATCTAGCTCACGAATCAACTTACTTATTCTTGATGAAACCGTAGAAGCACTAGATGTAGACGGTAAGGAAAAGTTAGTTGAAGTTCTTCTAGCAGAAGAATATTTAAATACCTTTCTAGTATCTCACGGATTTACACATCCATTGCTAGAAAAAATCAACGTTGTTAAGAAAAACAACATATCACAAATAGAGGCTTAATATGGCTAATTATTACAGAATTAAAGAAATTACTGGACCTGCTACAGTCTTACGTCAAGGTAATTTACTAAATATCGAGTTAGGGGACTTTATTTACCCTAACGAGGTGGATACTATTGTTAGTGCTACACCTATTGTTTATTTTGACGATAATACGGGCGAACATTTTACGTGGCCTACGGAAGCACCTAAAGCACCTAAGGCACCCGCACCTAAGGTTGAAGTTAAAGAGCCAGAACCCCCTGTGGAAGAACCAGCGGCTGAATAATGGCTGTTGACGCAAGAGCCAAGGGCGCCAGAACCGAAACAACAGTGCGTGACTTACTTAGAAAACATACAAAGCTAACATGGGAGCGAGTGCCTGGTTCTGGTGCCCTTGACCCTAAACATCAGCTTAAGGGCGATTTGTATGTGCCTGGACGAACCAACCTATGGTGTGTAGAAGTAAAAGGCTACGCGGAAGATCACCTTACCAGCGCTATATTAAGCGGAAAAACTCCACAGTTGATACAGTTTTGGGAACAAACTATACGTCAAGGTCACCAGGTTAGTAAACAGCCTTTACTTATATTCAAGTATGATCGGTCTAAGGTATTTGTAGCTTTTGAAGAAATGCCTACAACCAGTAGATACCGATATGTTTTCGTAAATTGTGACGGACATGAGTTTTTTGTTGCACTTCTCGAAGACTGGTTACAGCACGAGCAACCAGAATTTGTAACTTGAAAACCGTAGTTGAAAAGTGTATAATATACACTTAACGACAATAATATACAATGAAATCATTTAAACAAATCTCAGAAGCTGGCAACGTACTGCTTATCGTGGATTCGCTAAACTTGGCGTTCCGTTATAAGCACTCTGGTGCTACCGACTTTGCAGAAGACTACCTTCGCACTGTTAATAGCTTGAAGAAAAGTTACAAAGCCTCGCACGTTATCATGGCGTGCGACCAAGGTTCTAGTAGCTATCGTAAAGCACTTAGCCCTGAGTATAAACAAAACCGAAAAGATAAACAAGCTGAACAAACAGAAGCAGAAGCAGCAGCTTTCGAGCTGTTCTTTGAAGACTTTATGGCTACGCTGGAACATATCCGAAATACAACTGATTATCCAGTTATTCGCTTTCCTGGCGTTGAAGCAGACGACATTGCCGCCTATATTGTATCAAAGAAAAAACTGTTAAACTTTGACGAAATTTGGTTGATCTCTAGCGATCGAGACTGGGACTTGTTAGTACAGCCTAAAGTCAGTCGTTTCAGTTACGTTACGCGTAAAGAAGTTACCGACGAGAATTGGTCAGAGCACTACGAGTGGACACAAGATGAATATATTTCAATCAAGTGTCTAATGGGCGATACAGGCGATAATGTTATGGGAGTTCCTTCAATTGGCCCCAAGCGAGCTCTTAGCCTAGTGCAGGAATTTGGATCAACTTGGGATATTATTGCCAGCATCCCACTAAACGGCAAGTATAAATACATTCAAGAGCTGAACAAATGCAAAGATCAGCTTATGCTTAATTATCAGCTAATGGACTTAGTTACTCACTGTGAGGAAGCTGTTGGCCCAGATAATTGTAAAGAAATTGATAATATCTTAGAAAACTACACAAAATGAGCCACTTTTTAAACATTAACCGAAATTACGATCATGCACGGATGCAAGATGTAAAACAAGAGTTGGAATGTCAATTACAGCCTGGAGCACAGCTTCCAAAGCGTGCCCACGCTACTGACGCCGGAGCAGACTTGTTTTCGTATGAAGAACATGAAATCTACCCCGGTGAACAAAAACTTGTTGATACGGGTATAGCGATTAAAATTCCAGAAGGCTATGGAGGCTTTATTTTCAATCGCAGCTCGCAAGGGAAAAAAGGCATTACAATCCCACATTCTGTTGGAGTCATTGATTCCGATTATCGTGGAAATTTAAAAGTTTTGCTAAAAAATATTGGCGAAGACCCGTACAAAATTTCGGTCGGTGACAGAATTGCCCAACTGGTAATTATGCCAGTTTTGTTGGTAGAGTTTAAAGATATTTGGAATGACACAGACCGTGGAACCGGTGGTTTTGGTTCTACAGGCACTTAAGGAAATAAATGAATACACCATCAACACGAGCACAAGTAATTACTCGCCGCACATATAATCGTCCTACTTCTGATGACGGTAAAGAATTTGAAACGTGGCAAGAAACAGTGGCCCGAGTTATCGACCATCAAGAATGGTTGTGGCAACGAGCAGTCGGACGCGACTTAAATGACGTAGAATACGCAGAGCTTTATGATCTGGAACAGTTGATGCTAGATCGTAAGGTTGCAATGAGCGGTCGTACCCTGTGGCTTGGCGGTACAAATGTTGCTAAGACTCGTGAAGCTTCACAGTTTAATTGCAGCTTCACACACGTTGAAACAATCTATGACGTAGTTGACGTCCTATGGTTGTTGCTACAAGGTTGCGGCGTAGGTTTCAAGCCAATTGTAGGGACACTAAATGGATTTTCTAAACCAATCCGAAACATCCGAGTGGTACGAAGTACTAGAACTGAAAAGGGTGGGCGAGAAGACAATCTCGAAACCTGGGATTCTCAGTCTAAGACATGGACTATTAGTGTCGGCGATTCTGCGGAGGCATGGGCAAAATCCATTGGAAAACTTCTTGCTGGAAAATATCCAGCTGACACACTCGTACTTGACTTTAGTCAATTACGACCAGCAGGCGAAAGGTTAAAAGGTTATGGCTGGATTTCTTCAGGTGATAGTGCAATTAGTACTGCTTATACTGCTATTGCCAATATACTTAACGGTCGTGCTGATAGTCTACTTACTCGGATGGATATTCTGGACATTGTTAATCATCTCGGCACTATTCTATCCAGCCGTCGCAGTGCTGAAATCGCACTTTTCGATTACGGTCAGCCGGAATGGGAAGAATTTGCGGTAGCCAAGAAAGACTGGTGGTTGCATAACAATGCGCATCGTACACAGTCAAATAATAGCTTAGTATTTAAGGAAAAGCCACTTAAGTCTGACTTAGAGCGCATTTTTGCAATGATGCAAGAAGCAGGTGGTAGTGAACCAGGATTTATCAATGAAGTCGAAGCCCTCCGACGTGCTCCGTGGTTTAAGGGAGCCAATCCATGCGTTGAGATCTTACTCGGTAACAAAAGTTTCTGTAACCTTACCGAAACTGACATTGCCAAGTTCAAAGGTGACACTGCCGGTTTGCACAACGCTATTCGACTGGCAGCTCGTGCCAACTACCGACAAACTTGTGTTAACCTACAGGACGGTATTCTTCAGGAATCTTGGCATCTTAACAACTATTTCATGCGACTTTGTGGAGTGGGACTAACTGGTATCGCTATGCGTCCAGACATGGGTTCTTATGACTACGAATACTTGAAGCGTACTGCAACTGGTGCTGCTATCGGTATGGCTCATGAACTAGGATTGCCAGCTCCAAAGAACGTTACTTGTGTTAAGCCAAGTGGTACTTTGAGCAAAATCATGGACACCACAGAAGGTGTACACAAACCACTAGGAAAGTACATTTTTAACAATGTTCAATTTAGTAAACATGACCCGGTGGTTGAAAAACTACGTGAAGCTAACTACCGTGTTATTAATCATCCTGTTGATGATTCTGGAGTTCTTGTTACGTTTCCAGTAGCTTGGGAAGGCGTTCCGTTTGATGTGGTTGAGGGTAAAGAAGTTAACCTAGAGTCGGCCATTGTGCAGCTTGAGCGTTACCGCCTTATCCAAACTTCATGGAATCAGCAAAATACATCCGTAACTATTAGTTATGATCCCACAGAAGTACCCGCCATTATTGACTGGTTGCTAGATAATTGGGATTGCTATGTTGGTGTGAGTTTCATCTACCGCACAGACCCAACTAAAACAGCCAAAGACCTTGGCTATTTATATCTTCCACAAGAAGTTGTAACCGAACACGATTACAAAGAGTATGTTTCCACCCTTGGTATTGTTGATCTGAACAATACCAACTCTTTTGATGAAATCACCGATGCAGAATGTGCAACAGGTGCTTGCCCGATTAAGTAATATGACACAACCTAACCAAAATCCAACATTTACATTTACTTTAGACCTAAATGAGGCAAATGCAATTCTAGCAGGATTGCAAGAGCTTCCAGGTAAAATCTGTAATCCTATCTCTGATAAGATTAAAACTCAGGCACAAGAGCAGATTAATGCCCTTAAGGCGGATGAAGCCGCCAACGAGCCTGTAGCAGAGTAAATTTTAGCCAAACAAAAAGCCCCGCAGTGAAAACTGCGGGGCTTTTTTCATTTGTGGAGTATAATTACGAAACCAATTGTTCTTCCTGTTCCTCGTGCAAAAATGCTATGTAGCTTAAATGGTCCTGGAACCCTAAAAGCTCTTATTGACCGGAATCATCAAAAGTGCTATAATTATCTCAAGTCGAAAAAATTTCGACTGCGCGTGATACGCTATATCACTTTATCCAAGGATTTATCATGACGGATACAGTCGAAGGCGTACCAATGGATACAGTAACACCTGCGCCAGAAATGGCAAAAGCAGCTACTGATGATCTAATGAGTGCGCTAAATCAACAAGCCGACCAAGCTCGTAGATATTACGAGAAGTTAGCTAAGCAAATTAAACAAGTTGCGATAAATGCAACACAAAGTACCACAGGTACAGAAGGAACAACTATGGCAGAAGTAATGACACCAAGTATGATTATGGGCGCTGGAAGCGGCGACGGTGGTTTAGGTTTTGGCGGAGGAGGTGGTCTAATCGGTGGCCTTATCCTAGGTAGCCTATTACGTCAAGGACGTGGCGGATTATTTGGAGATGAAGGCGCTGGAGTAGGTGGAGCAGTTCTACGTAATCCACCAGAACAAAACCAAGCAAACATGGATCTAATGGCTGGTATTGGTGCAGTTGACAAAGCAGTTGCAGTAAGCACTGCTGCAATGGAAGCATCACAAGCTACTCAAACAATTGGCATCACAAGCCAATTAAACAACGTAACTAGCTCTTTAGCAAACCGTGTTGATGGTGTAAAAGACACCGTTAATGCTAATGCAATGGTACTAGCGCAACAATTAAACGGCTTAAATCAAACAACGATGGAAAATCGTTATGAGCTAAGCAAGGACATTTCTAGTGATGGTGAGAAGACTCGTGCGCTAATCACACAACAATACGAAATGAACCTACAGCGTCAATTAGCCGACGCTAATGCAGCTATTATTGAGTTACGTGGAGATAACCGTCTAAATGAACGTACTCGTGGTATTGAAGTTACAACAACAAACAATATCAACCAGATGCAACAACAGCAACAAACTCAGCAACAATTTGCTCAACTAGGTAACCTAATCTGGACTCTAGGTCAGCAAATTCGTTCTAACAATGAAGCTATCAACGTTGGAAGCGGCACACTAACTGCTAACCCAAGCAACACAAATACTAACATTCGTTAATATTGGCTAAGCCCTGCAATCACAAGTTGTAGGGCTTTTTTGTAGGAGCAATTATGCAACAACAATTTATGCCATTTGGTTGGCCAATACTTCCGTTTGTTAATACACTGCCAGGAGCATTTGATGATATTGACATTATTAATTATACTAGCACTGGAAGCCCTGGCCCTGCTGGTCCTCCTGGGCCTCCTGGTGCACCAGGTGAACAAGGTATTCAAGGGGATCAAGGCCTGCAAGGCGACCCAGGCACTCCTGGCGCGCAAGGCGAACCAGGGCCTATCGGGCCGCCAGGTCCAGCATTAAACCGAAACACAATAATAGTAGATGAAGACTATACAGCAACTGAAACAGACTACTATATTGGTGTAGACTCTAAAGGTCCTGTTACTATTACACTACCAGAAGACGCACCACGTGGTACTGAATACATTATTAAATTACAGATGGGCGCACCTATTGGTACGCGCAAAGTAACGGTAAAATCTAGTACATCTATAGATAACGTAAATAATATAATACTAACAAACCCTTATGAAGCATTACAAGTACTTTTTCAAAGTGCATGGCATATTACAAATCGCAATTAACAAAAAAGCCCCTAACTACTACTAGTTAGGGGCTTTCTTTTTTACATAGCGCTACGTAACATCCAGCAGTGCTTTTCATGAGCATCAATGCGCTCAGCCATAAAGTTTTCAAAACCAAATTTACTGTATAAGTCGCACAAGTTATATGCGTCTTTTAGTGCAGTAAGTAAAGTCTCTCCATCATTATATAACTGAGTTACCATTTCATCTTTGCTGGGAGCACCTTCGGCCTCAGAAATTGCAGACAATGCCACAAGCTCTGATAGCTTACCAGGAACATCAATTTGTAGTGTGCGAATCTTTTCTGCAAAAACGTCTACACTACCATATACTTCATCATAAATATCACCGAAGAAACCATGGTATTGCGGAAAGTCTTTATCTTTCAAATTCCAGTGGAAGCCGTGAGCTTTATAGTAGTATATGAATGTAGTAGCAAAAGCTTTTAAGACTGCTTTATTTAATTCATCCATATTATTCTTTCAATCATCAAAAGCAATAAAAAATTGCTCAATAGTTTCTAGTTGTTTACCGTCTTCGCGTTCGCGCATGATTTGATCGCGCTTTTCACGGCTCCAACTAAACCCGCCGTCTCCGCCCCATAAATCCCAAGCTACGCGACCTTTGCTTGGAAAACCTTCTTCGCCACTGTTAAACCCTGTTGCAGATTTATCTGGCTCATGGCGTGAGAAAAACGAGTACATTCGTAATACTGTACTAGCGCTTAAAGGTTCGCGATCTTTTAGTTGATTAGCGCGAGCTAAACCAACTAGTGTACCTCCAGGTCGGCCTTCGTCTTTCCACTTTAATGCCCGACGAGCTGCACTAGCCATACCCTCTGTTGGTTTGTATGTTGTTTCAGCCATACTATTCCTTAATTGTTATAAGCTAAGATTACCTGCTTACACATTTGTGAACGTACAATGTCTTCATCACGGAAGTTAACAATTTCAACACCCTTGATACCGGCTAGACGCTTGGTAGCATCTAAGAGGCCTGAGTCTGAAATGTCTGTTTGCTTTGGGTCGCCTGACAAGATTACCTTGCAGTTTTTACCAATACGTGATAACAACATCTTAAATTCTGTTTTAGTTAAATTTTGTGCCTCATCCACTAGGATAATGCAGTTTTCAAAGCTTGCTCCACGCATGAATCCTAGCGGTTTAGGGTCAATGTCTTTAGCTTTAAGTGAATACTCATAAAACCCCTTGCCCAATGCTTTTGTAAACACTTGATCAAAAGGCTGTAAGTATGGTGCGTACTTCTCGTCCAGTTCACCTGGTAAAAATCCCATGCCTCGGCCGGTTTCTACGTTAGGTCTAGTAAGAATAATTTTATCTACGCGTTTGTGGAATAACTCACCAGCAGCATAACTTGCTGCAATGTACGTTTTACCAGTACCAGCGCTACCTATACCAAATATAATTTCAGCATTTTCAATTGCATCCAAGTATTCTCCTTGAATATAGTTTAATGGTTTAATTTCTTTAAAAGTATAGTTACGCTGTGGCTGAGGAAGATCAGCTCCTTCTTCTTTTTCTTGACGCCATGCAGCGTGCTCTGCTCGGCTTGGGCGTCCAGAAGACTTTTTTGCTGGAAAGGTACGATGAGATTTACCGCTATTTCTTGCCATGAATTTCCTTGTTGGTAGATAAGAGTGACGTGGTAATCTTTATTATACTACATTACCACGTCGTGGTCAATAATAATTTTTACTTAGCTTTTTTATCTGGAACAGCAGTGCCTTCAAGCTTTTTGTGAATTTTTACATCCTTGCAGACTTGCTTGACTACTTTAGTCTTAGCATCTGTTTGATCCACACAAACTTTCTTTATCTCCGCAGCAAAAGAGCTTGCGCCAAACGCAACTAAGGCTAGTGCTAAAATTAATTGTTTCATTATAACTCCGGTTGAGGGGCTGGTACTGGTGCAGGCTTACCATTAATGTATATTACCTCAGTGTGATGAGAGGTCCCATTAAAGCCGGCTGTAGTGGATAGCACAGGTGAAAAGGCTGGTTCCACTTTAGGTATGTAGCTGTTTTTTGCAGCAGCTGCAGCATTGTCCTGTGCTTGCTTCATCATAGCTAGTGTAGCATCTACTTCTTCTTTTGAACCGCCTGCTAACATAATACCGCTTAAAGTACCCGTTAAGAAGGTAGCAATAGGTACTATTAGCTCAAAAAACTTTTGATCAATAGGGCTGATAGCATTAAGTGGCTGTGTTACAAAGATAAGTGAGTATAGCACAACAAACACGATACCTGTAAGCGTAAGTGCTAGACAGACTCCAATAAAGAATTTTAAACGAGCCATCAATTGCTCGTCTGTGTATAAAAATGATTTATCTTGCATTACATTTTACCTCGGTTTTGTTAGTAATCCCTAGTTGTTGTTTAGCTAGAGTATTTTGAGGTTCTTCTGGAGGGCCTAATCTTGGATCGCGCTGCCCTTTGAATACGTGCTCTGGGCAAGTACGTGTTACGTCACACACTGGTTTTTGACAAAACGCCTTATCCCAATTAGCTGGATCTTGACAAGGATATCGGAACCTATCACCACTAAAACAAGCTAGAGCTACTGGCAATATTAGTAATAGCAGCAGCCATTTTATAAGTTTTAAATCGTTCATATTACCTCATTTTGCTAGTGGGTTGTCAATAGCTTTTTGAATCTTGGTGTCTACTTCACGCTGTAGTGATCTAATACTTTCAGAAGTTTCGCGCTGACTTTGCTTGATGTTTTGATCAAGTTCCCGGCTATTTTTACGCAACTCTTGTTGAACGTCTTTTACGCTTTGATCTACTTCGCGCTGACTTTGTTTAACGCTGCGTTCAACGCCGTCTACAACATTCTCTAAACGGCGAATGTCGCCTTTTAAGTCGTTTTTAATATCCTGAGTGTACTGCACGGATTTTTCGCTGTTTTGCTGAGTAAGTTCCATCTTTTTATTTAAGTCACTTAAATCAGGAGCCACATATTCCGCAATACGCTTTTTCATTCCAGCATAGTCTTTGTACACTTCAAAAACACCATATAAACCACCTAGCATAGAGCTTACTAGTGTAAGTGCTACCATTAGCTTGGCAGGAGTAAATTCATACCCTCCTATGCTAATAACGGTATCTTTACTAGCATATTTTTTGGTAGCTGCTTCTAATTCATCTACCTTTTTGTTTAGATCTTGAGACATATTTACTCCTTGTCACGAATATATTGGGAATCAACTATTTGTTGCCATCTCGACTCATTGGTTAGGCTCAGTCTACGCTGAGCAAGGTTATTATCTACTACAGGTTTATAGTAGATGCGGGTTACATATTTAGATAATGTATCAGGAATATTTGCTTGTTGGTATTGTGCAAATCCAGGTACGTATCCCATTGTGCCTAATACAACAGACTGTGCTGCTGCTTGGGCTTCTAAGGTGGTTGCCTTCGCAGACTCTTGGGCTGCTTCTTTTGCTCGCTGCTCTGCAGCCTTTCTGCTAGGCGTTGGCGCGGTTTCTGCTTTTCGCTCCGGTTTAGGTGCTTCTGGTTCCGTCTTTTTTGCTTCTGCTGGCTTTTCCGCTGCAGCTACAGACTGCTGTACCGGTGTAGGTGGTGCTATAACTGAAGTAACAGAAGTAGCGGACGTAACAGAAGTAGTTGAAGGTGTAGTTAGTACTGCATCAACTGTATAATTAACTACTGTTACTTTTGCAGGATCAGCTTTAGCCACTTCAACAAGTGTAGTTAGTTGTTGGTTGACCGCAGAAGTTACAGCAGAGTCTAGAGGTACTATATATTTTATAGCATACGCTGTTGCATATCCTTCACACTCTTTGCTGTATAGTGAATCTTTTATACACTGAGAATTAAGATAGGCTTTAGTGTATCCTGGGCAATCGGTGGAAGATAGTGGGTCTGCAATACACTGACGCTCTTTTAGTAACAATAGCGCTTCCGCATATCCTGGACAAGTTTGGTCATATAGTGGATTTATAGTGCACTGCTGAGTCTGGTAAGCTGCCGTATATCCAGGACAGTTAGTATCGTACAGCGGGTTGGCTGTGCACTGCTGCGTTTTATAGGCTTCAGCATACCCAGGACATTCCGGCGAACTTAACGGACTACTAGCACATACGTCAACTATATACCTTAAACGTAGGTCAGGCTGCCTTACTCGGGGCCCCCAATATCCTGCCCAATATCTGGAATCTTGGCCTGTCCATTCCATGGTGAACCCAGATATTTGTGCTGAACTATGTATCTTTGGAAACCATTGCGTCCCAGTATACAACTGAAAGTTTTCACTATCCCCATAGGTTTTACTATTATAAGTATAATTATAGGTTTCTAGAATGTTGCCTGTTAGCCCTTTTAAGGTAAACTTACCAGTTAAAGTACCAGTATTATTGTCGTTGTTATTGATTTTCCAAGAATAGTCATACCCACCTATACCAAGTCCTGCACTTTGTAGTGCTTGATTAAAAGCATACGTTTGTGCAGTTGTTGTTTGACCATAGCTAAATATAATGGTATTTGTACTAGGATTAAACGCGGGACCAGGGCCTCCATTAGTTCCGCCAGCTGCACCTGTTACAGTACCGGACCAGGAACCTGCTGTAGACTGTAGTAGGTTTGGTGAAACCAAATAATCAGTAGCCTGAGTATTATTCGGCTGAGCTAAACAGTTTAGAGAACCAACTACCAGAAGAAGTGCTATTAACTTTTTCATCTTTTGGACCTGCCTTTTCTGTTTTAAGTGTGCCTGGTTTACGATCTGGATTGGCGTCCCATAACTCACGAGCGGATTCGCCAATTTTACCGTCTATTGGGCAAGGAGTGCCTGCACTTTGCATTGCTAGCCATACGCGTTCGTCTTGGCACAGAGATGCAACTGCGGCTACTTTCATACCCATGTCGTATAGTGTTTTGGAAATCTTTAGTCGTTCACAGTTCATGTCCCGAGTAGTCATGCCACTAGAAAAGCCAAGGATTTGCGTTTGTACTGCGGCACTTACACCTACCGTACACAGATCACTATTAATTGAGGTAATTGCTGGTGCAATTGCACTAGGCGGTGGCGATTTAACTGTGGTTTCACTAACAGAAGTATTTCGGCTAGTAGAATCAGTTACTATCGGCTCTGCTTGTGCAAATACTTGAACCGAGACCAACAAAGCTAGCGCAAATAAAATTTTCTTTAACATATTAGGCTCCAAGTACGTGCAGTGCATGATTGTAATGCTTGATACGATCATCTAGACCAATCGTACCACCATTAATACGCTTTGTAAGCGTTAAGATATCGCCTTGATCGGCCCACTTATTTAAATTATTTGTTTCCCAAAACCAGCAGGCACTTTGGGCAGCACCTTCAAACGTTTCCAAATATCGTGCAGCTTCTTCAACAGAGATTTGTATGGATGCAGCAAACCATGAATAGTTGTCTTTGCCAGTTAGTTGAATTAGTCCACGACCGCAATAGCGATAACCATCGCCCGACTCAGGTGGTCCGTTACCCATACGATTAGCGTATACTAAGTTAGCAATTTCTGCTTGCTTACCTGCGTAACGTTGAGCCATTTCGTCTGTTGGAAAATACTTTGGAAATATCTTACGCAGTGTAACTGCACGATAGTTTAAGTTTTCTTTTAAGGCTGTAAACCCGCCGCTTTCGTGTGCACATTGTGCTATAAAAGCAGCAATACGTTGCGGAGTATTGATCTCATATTCTGGCAAGAGCTGAGCCAATGCTTGATGCCACTGCTTTATATAAGGATTTTTAGGAATAAGCTGTTGTAGCTCACTATAACTTAATTGATGAGTCATCGTAACCCTTCATAAATAGCTTTTTGTTCACGATACCAACGCTGCCAAGCGTCTAACTTGGCAGCACATTGATAATACTCAGAATAATTGTCGACCACAGTTTTTGCCACTTCTGACAGTTTAGGGTCGGATTGTAGCTTTTGTAGATTAGGACAAGGCTCCTGAACGAGTGTTCCTGGAGCTGCTGGCCATTTTGCTGTAACTGGAACCACTGTAGAGCATGCACTTAGTGATAGTGCTAAGGTAATTAGCAGTAGTCTCATTTTGGCACCTCCGCTGCCTGATTGTGTGCTTGCACAAAACTTGGCGAGATTTGGCAGGCTGTGTCACCTTTGGTAACTTCACGATCAACGTACTGAACAATATCCTGACCACGAACTTTTACAATTTGTAATTTAGTAACTGTCTTTTCCTTTATAACGTCATTAGCGTTTTTAGATTGTTCAGCTAATAAGGTAACCTTTGCTTGCAATTCAGTCGCCGCAGATTTCCATGCATTATCGCAATATAACATTCCAAGAATGAAAATTGTTGCAGCTACTACTATAGTTCCAAAACTTTTGAGTAATAGTTCATAAGTTTTGACTTGAGGCAAATAGCTCAATAAAATGCCGATTAATCCACTGGCTAGTAATATCCACCACAACCAATCTGGAAGAATTTTAAAAATTAAAAACATTTTTAATCCTTTAAAAACACCGGAAGTTACTCCGGTGTTTTGTTAGAAGAAAGCAAAGAAGTTACTTACTGCTTTAACTACTGCTGCTACAAAAGTCGTGCCAAACGTACCAAGATTAGTAAATTTTGTTAGTTTCCATAAACCTGTACTTCTGGAGTACATACGTATGCCACTCATCTTTAAATACTCACTAGTAACATCAGTGGGTCCTGTAAGGATCAGGGTTGCTGGTGAACCAGTAATTGTTAGTAGTTTACCGTTAGACCCTGCCGCTGTAAATTGTTGAAGTATTTGAGTAGTGCCCGACAAACTTAACGTATTACCAGAGGTACTATAACTATTAGTAATATTTTTAAAATAGTTACTACCTGAAACAGTAACAGTTGCTGCGTTAATATCTAAAGTCACATTACCGTAATTAAAACCAGGGCTTTGAAAACTACCGCCAAGAATACTAATTTTACCTGTTCCTGCAACTGTAAAATTAGTTAAAGTAGTAGTGCTCCAAGTGCTAGTTAGACTTAAAGTACTTGTACTGCTAAAGTCTAAACCTCGTGGCATATTATTATTTGTTACTATAAATGCGGGGCACGTAAGTGTCTTATTATTGAGGTTTAATGTACCGTACGTTAAAGTAACGTTACCAGTAGCAGTTAAATTGTTTTGCAACGTTATGGTACCTCCTAAACCTTTGAATTCTATAGTAGAACCATAAGAAGTAGTAGGCGACGTAATGCTAGTATTACCGCGACCATTTAATACGACCCCGGCCGTTATACTAGTACCTGAGCCACATATTAAATTTCCATATAGATTTAAAGTACCTGGTAAAGTTAGTGGGCTAGTACCTGACAGCCTTGCAGAAGTATCTACAGTACCTAAGTTATACACAGGGGTCATAGTGATATTTCTATTAGAATTATCAGGATATGCTGAAGGAAATACTAAAGTATCTTGTGCTAGAGGAAAATTATTGACACTAGTAGCTCCACCTATAGACAAGGCAAATAGGTTAGCATTTATAGCTGTAGAAGTAAATCCCCCCCAATATACAGTTTTAGGTGCATCAAACTGTATACCACTATTACCATGACAGTTTCCCAATCTAGTTCCGCTTACGGGAGCCGCGGCTCCCGTAATTGTAATATCTTGAAAGTCTATATCGGTTGCTGATACAGCAGCGCAGGTCAAAGTGCGGGTTGAACCTAAAGTGTCCGATTGAATAACTGTCCGAGTACTAGCATTGGCCCCTGCAGAAAGTGTTAATGTACCATTGATAGTTTGATCGTCCAAAAAGGAGACTGCGGCAAGGCCAGCACTTGTTCTACCAGCAATTGATAGATTATTGAAAGTGTTTTTCCCCGAAATTGACGCAGTGGTAATGGCAGTATTGGAAAACGATACATTATAAAAGGTCTGTCCGCCTCCTCTAAACGAATTGCTGGCTAGTGACGCGACAATAGTGGACGTTCCACTATTGAAACTCAAGTTTATAGGGTTTGTAAATTCAATTGAAGGTGTGTTTGGCAGTGTAATAACGCTGGACCCAAAAGACACGGTTCGTGTATTGGCATTAGATGATGCAAAACTTCCGCTAGAGAAAGTTAAAGCGTACCCTTGAGTGTTAAATTCGCCATTTGTAACCACCATACCTGCAGTGCTAAGAGCGCTACCCAATGACCAACCGCATCCAACACCGTTTACAGTAATAGTAGCACCTAAAGATACCCCATTGGTTGTGAACGTTTTGCCAGTTGTCGAGCCTGTCAACGTAATGGCTCCTGTATAGGTACGCGTGACACCTGTAGCAGCCAAACTCACGTTACCATGAATAGCTAAAGGCGCAGTACCTGCCCAAGTCACGCTACCGGAGGCGGGACCAGACATTGTTAAAGATGCACAACGCAATTGAGTAGCAGTACAAGTAACAGTATATGAACCTCCAGCATAAGATGCGGAGTCAAACACTACAGCATCCGCAGACGTAGGAACAGAGGCCCCACTAGGCCCGCCCGAGCTGTCTGACCAGTTTGTTGTGAGAGTATCGCTCCAGGTACCTAAGCCACCTACCCAGTAACGGGTTGTTGGGGTTGGTGCAGCGGTTTTGATGACTCCTGCACCCGAACCTATACTGTTTGCACCAGCATAGAATTCTCCAGGAGAAGTAGCTGCAAAACCAAGCGTACCCATAGAAAGATAATTCACACCAGTAACTCGCTCACCAGCAATAACATGACTCGTTCCCGTACCAGTAACTGTAACTACGTTATTTACTGTTCCTGTTACTGACCATTTACCAAATGTCTGAGTGGTTGTACCGAGTGCAATTGTGTGTGCAACTGTTTTGGTGGATGCAAGTTCTGTAAACTGGTTATTGCCAGAAATTGTTGTGGAAGCCGATACACCTGTACCACCAATGGTGAGTTTGTTGTACGATAAGCCAGCACCAGCAAATTCACGTGCATTAGTGCTTGAGCTAGAAAGCACAAAATTGGCGGTACCTTTTAGTAGTGTCAGGCTAGGTGCAAGTATATACCAAACAGCAATACTTCCTGTACCAGTACCTGTTAAAGTCCAAGTGCCGGAACCTAGATTGAGTGTTCGTGGGTTAGCGCTAATCGAACTAAAGTTTAAAGTAGTAACATTATAACTTACCGCATCAAATGTACCCCCATTGTGAGACGTGGTTATAGCTGACGGGCTATAAGAGTTGGAGAAGGCATCTGCCAAACTCACTGTGTATGTGCCGTACCCAGATGTACCGCTGCTATCGGAACCAAAATTCACGTAGGAATTAAATGAAACCCCATTTGATCTTATAGTCTGATTCTTGTTTGCGATAAAGTTTATCTTGCCAGCTGACGAAGTGCAGGTGACGCCAGTACCAAAAGTCCAATCACCGTATACACACGGATAGGTAAATGCAGTTGTTACAAGTGCTAGAGTATTAGTAGTACGTGCGCTCATGTCCACACTACCAATGTTCCAGGAAGTATTCAGCGTTACGGAAATTCCGGTAGCAAACGTATTATCGAACACTGCAGTATCTTGAGCCAAGGGGAAGTTATTGACAGCAGGTGTACCACCAGAACTTGAAGCCCACGCTGTGGCACTCCAACTTTGGCTGTTACCAAGATTCCAATACACTGTCTTTGGTGCAGGGAATGTGATGTTGTTGTTACCGCCACAATTACCAGCGCGAATTGGTGCAGCACCAATAGCCGTGCCAAGGATTTCAATGTCACGGAAGTCGCAGTCACTAGCAACTAGAGTGCCAACAGTTAGGTCACGTTGAGTTCCGAGTGTGTCAGAGCGTAAGAAGATACGACTAACTGCTGTGCCCCCAGCGACGGTCAGAGTCCCGTTTACAGTAAAATTAGCTCCAACAGATATCACTCGTAACCCTGCTGAAGCTGGAGGGGATACGTTTAAGTTATTACATGTTAGGCCACCAAGAATACTGTGAATAGAATTATTTGTACTTGTAAAAGATAAGTTATAAAATGTTTTACCACCAAAATTAGGGCTTGTAGAAGATGCGCTGAAAATAATCGTGGAAGTACCACAATCAAAACCGAAGTTTGTGCTGGTTGTAAAGTCAACGGCGTTACTCAATGTAACCGTACTCGACCCAAGATTGATAGTTCTGACGTTGCTATTGCTTGAAGCTAAAGTGGCAGCAGTTACGCTGTAGTTTTTGGTGTCAAATGTACCGTTGGTAACGGTAATGGTGTTTGTACCAATATTCAGCGCGTCTGCAAGCTGTAAGGTGCCGCCAAAAGAGTCAACAGTGATATTGCCACTAAATGTCTTGCCAGCACTAGTAATTGTCTGTGTGCTTCTACCTGAGAAAGTTAGTGGGCTAGCATTAGACATAGTAACCCCGGAACCGAGCACAAAATCACCATAGTGCGTGGACGCATTAAGCTGAAGTGTCATTGCAAGCGTTCTTGTACTTGCGTTTAACGTTCCTACCGGAAGTAATGTAGTAGCACTTGGTGTTGCTACTGTAGCACCTGTGTTTAACCCTGTATTACTAATAACTCCTGTATCTTGAGCTAAAGGAAAGTTATCAGTACTAACAGTACCTCCAGAACTAGCAGCCCAAGCATTATCAGTCCAACTACCTCCCGCAGGTAAGTTCCAATATACTGTTTTTGGTGTACTGAACATAATGCCGCTACAACCCCCTAGATCTCCAAGGCGTGTACCAGTTAAAGGGACATTAGTTCCGTTAACATAAATATCACGGAAATCAGCGTCTATTACATTACTACCGCTACCATTAAGAAAAATATCAATAGACAATCCATAAGTAGCACCTCTAAATAGCACTCTACGATTTCCTGCTGTACCTGTTGTAATAAGTCCATACGTAATAATACTTGCTGCTAGCGTTACTGTTGTTACGCCTATCGCAGCAGGAGCAGCTATACTTAAAGACCCAAACGTGTAGGTTGAAGTAGATGTAAACGCAAGTGTTCTAGCTGTTGTGTTTGTAAACTGTACGCTTGCAAACGTTACATTTATATTTATAGGCGCAAATGATGTAACTGCACCTGTAAATACAACAGTTGAATAATTGAAATTCAATAGTGGTGATGTTGCTGCTGTAAAATCAAGTGGAGTAGTAGAGGATAATGTTACAGTCGAGCCATTTAGTGTAAGTTTTGCATTAATTCCGCTCATTACAATCGAGGCGGCAGTAACACTATAGTTATAGGTAGTGTTTGTATGAAACTCACCCGAAGTAATTGTTATCGCGCCCGTTGTTGTTAGTGCACTGCTCAAGGTATGCGACGTTGCAACAGCACCACTAAAGGTAATAGGTGCGGAAAGTGTTATTCCGTTTGTACTTACAGTTTTGGCACCAGATGTAGCATTGAACGTAATAGTTCCTGTAGAGCTCCATACAGTACCGGCTGCAAGTGCAAAAGAACCACTTACAGCAAGTGTAGGTGTTGTGCCAGTAGCAAATGTAACTGTGCCTGCTGAACCCGTAAAATCTAGACAAGTTAGTGCACCTGTCATAGTAACGGTATAAGTGCCTGCCTGATCAAAAAATACTGAATCCGCTGCTGTAGGTACAGAAGCCCCTCCTGCCCCTCCAGAAGATGCAGACCAATTTGTTGTGCTGGTTGTGTTCCAAGTACCTGTACCACCTACCCAGTAGCGATTAGCCATAGTTATACTCCTTCAGTGGGAACTTCTTCAACAGGTGCTGGGGCTGTTACAATTGCAATCCAATTGTCGCGACGCTGTTCTTGCATTGCGATAATTTCAGTTTCACTAAACCCATGATCGTCGGGTAAGTGTAGAGCATCGCGAAAAACACCATAGTCTGTGTTAAATTCAAAATCGATTTTCATATTATTTTTATCCTTTTAGAATCCGAAATTTTTGGCAATTAAGTCCCACTTTGTGCTTATAGCATCATAAATAAAGCCAAAGTAGTCTTCCTTGGAAGATCCTGATAATGCAGTAGGTAAGGCTAAGTCAGTAGAACCACGGAAAATACTATTCCAACTTATACTATGTGCATTCGTAGAAGTAATTCGTACAATAATCTGCTGACCATCAACAGGGGACCCAGTAGGGGCATTAAATGTTAAGGTACCAAGTGCTTGTGTATTTGTTTGACGCGCTAGATCTGTAGTGCTTGTATTTATTGTTATACTTGTAGCATCTGTTAGGACTACTACTCTTTTAGCTATATAGGTAGTATAATTACCGGCATGTAGTACTTGACTACCGTTCTGTGTAATTGCGCCAACGGTGTTTAGTGCACCGTCAGCACTAAGCGTCATATTTGCACTTGAGAAAATAACTATTGACCCAGCTGAACCTGTTGGAGCAGAGTACCAGTTATGTGTGCCATTATACTGAGAGTAGAAAGATGCAGGGGCACTTGTTTGGTAAATTGGCGACCCCCCGCCATTAACAGTGTAATTATTTTGTAAGTTAGTATAATTATTGCCAACACTGGCCGAATCAACAAGTGATGTAGTAGGCCCAACCTGTAGTACCTTGTATTGCGTACCCCAAGAATACAATGTTGTATTAACAGCAAGGTTGCCGGTTAGCGAACCTCCTGAGCTAGTCATTGCATAGCTAGAAACATTACCACTATGTAAAACTGTATTTGTATTGAATGTTAGTGTAGGTGTAGGACTTTGACCTATAAATAGTCCGCCTATATTAACAAAAGTTAAGGCACCTGCGTTTAACCCATTATTAATCTTATCATACGTTATAGCGTTGGCAGCCCAAGAAGCGCCAGAACCATCTTTAAATAATAGTGCCCCATCTACCCAAGGTGCTGTATTGTTAGATGGTATAGGTATAGCGTAGTTTGCAATACTATTATCTGTTAGTACTGTATCTCCAGGCACTGCAAAATAGGGGGTATATCCAAGTGCATTTGTAACATCGCTGTAACTTACGCCGCTTAATGGAGTATATCCAAGCGCATTTGTAACATCGTTATAACTTATGCTACTAATAGGTGTGTACCCAAGAGCATTTGTCACATCAGACGAACTAATACTGCTTAATGGGGTGTACCCAAGTACACTAACTATACCATAATAAGTTATACCGTCTAGAGGAGTATATCCAAGAGCATTTGTAATATCGGAACTGGATAAAGTTATGTCTCCGGTGTTGCCGTTAAAACTAGTTACTCCTCCGGATTTAAAATAGTCAATAGTAGTACCATCTGATTTCTTAAAATACAGCTTACCATCAGCGTAGTTAATAGCTAACTCGCCAAAGGCTAAATCTGTAGTAAGAGGTACCTTTCCAGATACCGAGGAGTTTTTTAACTTAAGTAATTGAGTCATTGTTTATCCTAAAAAGGTGATAAGGGCAGTATTCACCGCCCTGTTTTTATCAATATGTTCCGCCGTCTACAGTAGCCAAGGCTACAAGACCAGAAGTAACTGTAAAGTTATTTGTATCAAACTTTGCCAAACCTAGTACGCTAGTAGTAGCGGTTGGAATAGCAGTACTACCTGCTGCAGTAATTAAACCCTTAGCATTTACTGTGAAGTTTGGTACAGAGGTACCGCTACCAAAACTTCCGATATTAGTATTAACAGTTGCTAGTGTTAATGCTGATGTAGCGTTACCACTTCCATCAATACTTACTGTCCAAGAGGCGTCACCGGAGATAGTAATACTGCGTGCAGTTAGCCACTTGCTGGCAGTAGAAGCGTTACCACTTAGCGCACCATATACAGTACCTACGTTTAAGTTCTTGTTAAAGTTCCAGCGGTCATCTGCATAGCTATAAGTTAAAGTAGCTGCAGTTGCAGGCCCCATAACAGTTAAACCAGCACCATCTGCAGCAGGAGCATCTGCAGCATCTTTAGCTAAAACAATATTCTTGTCGCCAACAGCAATAGTTGTTGAGTTAATTGTAGTTGTAGTACCTTGAACAGTTAAGTTGCCTACAATAACAGCGTTACCAGTAATATTAACGTTAGCTGCTGTAACGTCGTCACTATTTAGTGTCCCGTTAACGGTTACGTTATTGAATGTAACGTTGTCGGTAGTACCAACAGCTTGTCCAATTGCAATAGTTACTTTATTATCGCTAACTGAGGTAGATACTCCAGTACCGCCCTCAAAGTTTAAAATGTCAGTACCAAGAGCAACTGTATCAGAACCCGTTCCACCAGAGATGCTTAAAGCAGTAGAAATATTAGCAGTAGTTACCCCAGTAACTAAGCCTTTGGCATTAACTGTTACTACAGGTATTTGTGTAGCACTACCAAAAGAACCTACATTACTATTAACAGTTGCTAATGTAATAGTAGTGGAAATATTTGCACTACCATCTACTGATGGGAATGTAGCAGTAGCATCGCCGCTTAGGCTTAAGTTACGTGCATTTAACCATGTTGTTGCAGAGCTAGCATTTCCTGTTAAGTTTGCGGTAATAGTTCCTGCTGAAAAATTACCATTAGAATCTCGCAGTACTAAAGTACTTGCAGTATCCAAATTAGTGGCAGCACTGATCATATCAGTAAAATATTTACCACCAATAACTACGTGGTTAACGGCATTACCACCAGTTTCAGTACCCATACCAATATATAAACGGTCTCCACCATTGGAGCCATTATCTGCTAAACCAGAATAGGCTAATTCACCAGCACCTAGTACCGCTGGATTACCGCTTACCTCTGATCGTTTGATCTTTATTAAAGATGTCATTGTTTATTCCTTAAATTAAAACTGACCACATTCTACGATCTGGTTAGTAAGACTATTTGTAGCTACCCAAGTAGCAGTATCTGATCTATATATTAGTAACGCCCCGTTTACTAATTCTGTTGTATTTACGTCTTCGGCCTGTGTTATGCGTGTAACACCAGAAGGTCCAACCTCTCCCTGTAAGCCTCGTTGTCCTGGAGGCCCTTGTGATGCGGACACGACTACAACGTCTGGAACTACGCTATCCGAAACAAATACAACTTCTGGGGCTGCGTTGTTTGCAACTGTAACTATTTCCATATTACACCCCTTATCGTGTTACTTCTGACACTACACTTACGTTTCCATAAGCGAACGCCGTAACTACATCATCACGCTCTATTTCTAAGCTATACACTGCTGATTTAAAACTAAAAGTTTCGGTTGCTAGTGCAGGTATAGTCAATGTAATTGTAGACAGCGTAGTATCTACTTGAATTAAACCATTTGAAGTAGTTAATTCAAATAGTATATTTTCTGAACCTACTTTTTCACGTAATTGCATTCTAGCACTATAGCCTGTTAAGTCATGGGGCTTGTTATACTCAATAACTCCGCCAGAAGTGTACGTAGAATAGGCTAAGGCGTTTATTTGGTTAAATACTACAGTATCTTCCGTAGCATCTGTTACTACATTGTATTCAGTAGTATTTGCTTCCTTCATACCAGCAACATTAGTTATACGAGCCCTCCAGCCAATAGGAATTGAATGCGCAGGCGAAGTTACTACCATTGGAGCACTTTTGGAAATATTTGTAATAGGAGCATACATCTTTGTAGATGACTCCCAACGCAGTACTTGAGAGAAAGTACTGCCTTGATATACTTTTAAATTTAGTTTAATTGGTGCTGCCGCCATGTGGCTCTCCTTTGTATAGTACGGATTGTAGCCTTGTTACTTCTCGTGTAAGTGCAACAACTTCTGTGTGTAAACGTTGGTTTTCTAGTGTTAAGTTTTGAAGCTCTTTGTTAAGAGTTATTATTTCAAATTGTAACTTATTTAATTCAGACGCTAAAGAAGTGTTTTGCACACTCATTCTCTCTAACTCAGTATGCATTAGAGTAATAATCGAGCTCTCAACATCTGTAGCTTTCCAACTTTTTAGCAATTTCTGTAGGCCAACTGCTATGGCCAGTAACGCCAATATAGCAGAACTAAATAATCCTGCTATTGACGATGTGTCTAATTGATCCATTATAACCTCTTTGTTGCAATAGCAAAAATAGTTGTGCTTTTAATTTTGTTCTATTATACCACATGGGCAAACCATATGCAACTCAAAAAAATACCCACCTCTTTTAATGGCGGGTATTTTTTTTTTTTATATTTCTTCTATTTGTATGCCAGAACTGTACATAGAATACATAGCATAACTAATCGCATTTAAGCCAGTAAATTTACCGTAAATAGAGTACATTTGTTCGCGTTGCTTGTCGGAGTCTTCTGGAAAAACTGAAACAAATACTGATTTAGTTTTACCTATGGATCTCTGAATATCAAACAGCTGAAACTTATCCGTTTCATCCATATACTGCAAATCAAACTGTAGTGTTTTATGACGAGGACCTAAGGTAGAATATAAATCACCACTTTGTAAACGTTCATTAGTAGTTGAATCTTCATACCCTACTTGCACTCCGTAGCCTGTATTATATTTGGGACTCCAGTAGTTGCCTACAATAAATTTAGATACCTTAACGTTACTAGAAAAACTTACTGCAAAACTTGAAGTACCTACTGGAACTGTAAAATACTTTGCAATGTACTTTCCTCCACCGTAACCAGCTGTCTGCCCCGTAAAATTGCTAGTAGTGGTTTCGGTTACACCTGTCTGCCCTGAAACAGTCATAGTAATCTGCCCAGTAGTTTCTGTTAGTTTTGCTACTAGGACTATTGACCCCCCAATTGGGTTTGTAGCAATAGTAAATGAAGTACCACTATCGCTTTGGGAGTTATAGTCGTTAACAGAGTTTGCAGTTGAGGATCCATTAACCGAGACAACTTGATTATTAGAAACAATCCGTAAATTATTTGATGCCATATCTTGTGTCCTTTATACAGATATACTAATAAATTTATTAGCGAAGTCAATTACAAATAAACCGTCTTTAGATGTAATTTTAGTACCAATCATAACAGAAGATGCATAGGAAGTATTTGGATCAGCAGTAATCCCTGTACCAAATATTGGGTTACCATCTGCATCTCGTATAACTAAACCATTGGTATTAACTTTAGCAGCGGTCACGCTGCCAGTTACTAATAAGCTCCCATCTATTACTGTACCAGGAGTTACCCATCCAGGTATATCAGGATTGTAAGTAATAGTATACACATATGTTGTACCATTAGTAAATGTTACTGTATCTCCCTTAATAGGGGTAGTAGGTACACTGCCTGAAACAGCAGCTGCTATTAAATTAACTGCTCTTACCGCGTAACTAGCCGCACCCGCTGGGTTTGGTGCTAGTGTGTAATCCGAAGTATATGCTGCATTATTGTCGAATAACTGTCGGCTTCCACGAGTACCATTGGAGCCGTTTGTACCATTTGTACCATTTGTACCTGCTGCACCTATTGGATATGCTGTAGAAGTAGTCCAAGTAGCAGTAGACGTAGCAGTTGTTAAATTATCTGATACTCTAATTGAAGCCGCCCACAGGGTCTGTCCTGCTATAACAGCGCCAGGCAGTAATGACCACCCATTTGTTGTTGCTGGCAGAGTAAATGTCCCATCTGCCCATGTATAGGTAGAAGTACCACTTGGAAAAGTAGTAGGAGCTGCTGCAGACCACTTGTACACTTCAAGTACACCTACCCGCTGACCATTTGTACCATTTGTACCATTTGTACCATTTGTACCGCTTGCTCCGGTTGCTATAGCCGCAGAAGCTGCCCAAGTTACATTAGAAGTAAGTGTGGTATTAATATCAGAGTATATTGTACGAGTTATCCATAGTGTTTGACCAGCTACTGGAGTACCTGGAGTTAATGTCCAGTTATTTGTTGTAGCAGGTGCAGTGAATTGTCCAGTAGCCCAGGTGTACGTAGAAGTACCACTTGGAAAAGTAGTAGGAGCTGATGCAGCCCATTGGTACATTTCAAGTATAGCGGTTCTATTACCATTAACACCACTAGTACCACTTACCCCCGCTTTAGCCTTAGTAAATACTTGAGCTTTGGTAATACTAAAAGCTGTTCCTGCTAATGTTTTTCCTGTTATAGTATAGGTTATGCTTGAAGTATCTGTAGCTGCGGCTACACCACTATGTCCGCCCACCTGTAAATAAGTACCAAGGTCAGCTAAAGTACCTATGGTTATATTTGATGTGGAAGTAGTAGCTTTCCAGGTTCCATTAGCAGTACCAACCCCGTCATAAGTTAATTCTGTAACACCTTCATAAACCCGTATATCGGTACCGCTTCCAGCGTAAGTAGTAACAGTGCCGTCATTTGAAGCAGGAAATACGTGACTTTCGTTTGTGAGGATAGCGCTTACAGCAGACACACCATTGGACCCATTAGACCCGCTAGTGCCTTTATATACTACATATATAACTTCAGTATCCAGTAACGTAGCTCCTGATACTGTTGCCTGGTTATACAGTTTAATAGTATAACTAGACTTACCAGCACTAGGTGTAGGGGCCAATGTAGTTGCAGCAGTACCCACATATGTTGCAGTAGCTGCTTCTGTGTCCCCATTAGCTGTTATAGTTACGTAACCATAGTCTGTGGTAGTACTACCATTGTACATTTTACCTTGTACAGTAATACTAGAGTAAGCCCCTGTGGTTGTCGCATCTGCGGCTTCTTTTGTTAATACTGGTGAGCTAGTAACTATAGAGTAGATTAGAGGTGACGTACCATTAGTACCTTGCATACTAAGCACTCTCGAAGTGCTCCATGCGGTATTTGGTATAGAATATGTGGTACCTGTACTAGCCGCAGTTACTTGTGCAACCCATATTACTGTACCATTTATTTCTGCAGGAATTGTTTGTGACCAGCCTGCAGGAATGGTACCACTTAGAGCGCCCGTAGCAAAGGTATATGTAGCAGTACCTGTAGTCGCTAAAGCGGGTGCTGTACTAGAGTTATTATTTCTAGCGTATAAATATACTGTTGCAGAATTAATACCATTTTCTGTTAACTTAGCGGGGGTAGACCACTCGGCTGCCGCTATAGTATCTGTTGTACCTGTACTTGATGCAGTAGCCATAGTTACGTACAGAGGTAAAGTACCTGTGGGGATCCCCTTGGACCAAGCATTTGCCAGTGTAGCGTCAGTTATACTATTAGTACTATAACTAAAGGTGACGTCGCCGGGGTTATCTGTAGGAGCAGTGGCTGAGCGCTTGTAAGCGTAAACTGTAGCAGTGTTTGCCCCAGGAGTACCATCTTGCGCAAATAAAGTAGCTGCGGGCCATAAACTATTTGCAAAAGTATACCCATCAGTTACACTCGCTACCCTAACCTCTGTTGACCATAGATAAGCTCCTGCAGTTTGTGGTATGCTTTGAGACCAACCACTTGGTTGACCAACTACTTGACCTGTTGAAAACGTATAGGTGGAATTACCTGTTGTAGGAATAGCTGGAGCAGCACTAGTATTTGTTCTAGTAAATATACGTAGGTTTACGTTATTGATACCGTTAACACCTTCACGTAAAATAGGTACTGTTAGTGTATGCTCTGACTGATTAATACCCAGCATACCGCTTGTATCAGTAACTATTACTTTATACTGAACCGCAGTGGCCGTGCCTGCCGCATTATAAAATGTAGTGTCTAATGGCAGCGTAATTTGATTAGTATTACCTGCTATTGGAGTAAGGGTTCCAGAATCACCAAATCTATAGCTCCAGGTATGTGTAGGAATTACGTATCCTGTTGTATTTGCAGTTAGAGTTATAGCTGTAGGAACTGGAGAGGTGCTATTTTGTGGAAAAACTATGGTACTTAATACTCCGCTGGTTATTGATACGCTTGCTCCGGTTACACGTACTGCTGAACTATATAGTAACTCGTTTCTATCATTTAATAATATTGCCATTAAACTAATACCCCTATTTCAATAGTTCCACGTAACCAATTTGGCTTTGCGGACACAACCCTACCAGGGCTACCGGTCGCTAAATTGAACCTAGACGCGGTAAGATTTACTGCATCCCCTACCTGTACAGACAGCATTTTAGCCGTACAAGTCATTGTAAATATTTTTCTTTGTGCTTTAAATAATTCTAGTTTCTTGAGCGAAACTTGGTCTGCTTGAACCTTATCTATTAGATAACTATTCTCAAGGGCAGGCTCTACGGTAATATAGTAATCGGTTTTAACAGCAATATCTGTTTGAACACTCTCCAGCCACTCTGTAGCATACATATCTTTGTGTTGCTGAGGTATAGCCGTTAGCAAGTTATTTTGTATTGTCCAGTTTTTTGCATAACCTAACTTTACTCCGGCTACAATATCTAGCTTTTGCGATATTTGTAGTGTATTCAACAACATATCAGCTTCTGTAATTGGAGTAGTAACACCTGTTGGTATGCTTAAATCAATTAACTTTAACTTACCAGATCTAGAAGTACTAAGTATTAATCCACAACTTTTAGCAATATCCTGGCATACAGATAATAAATTAGCGCGATCTGATAAATATACTCCAACGGCTTGGTTTCCTAAAGTATTAAAACTTGTAGTATCTAAATCTGAGTAATTTAGTTGTAGTCCATAAAACTTTAATATAGTAGCAATTATATTGGAGGCAGTATTTGTGTAAATACTGCTATAAGACTGTGAAGTTAAATTGACTGTGCGTTTTGTACCTTGTACAGAACAAGTTATAGTACCGGCAGGTGTTTTCAATAACCTAAAACTACCTGCAGGTACTGGTATAGTACCAGTGGTAGTAAATGCTACTGGTACGCCATTATCGCGTACTTCAATAATTTGTTCTACTTCTTCGCTGTTAACCATATATTCCAACATGGTAGGATCTGTTAGTAGTGGAGTTATGTTGTGTACTTCACCGAAGCATAATGGCTTTAAGTTATTTCTGTATTGGTTTACGTAAGTGCTTTCTGGTACAATATTGCCTTGATAATAGTTGCCCAATAAGCTCTCACTAATACTAGTATTTACACGTTCTAGTTTATCACGTATTTTAATATTTAATGAGCTACGCCCTTTTGAATCTATATCACTGATTATACCATCAAATATTAGTTCAAAATCCGCTATGGTTACAGCAGAGCCAGGGGCTGGTAGCGTACCAATATAAATTTTCACAGACTTGTTAACCCAAATATCTAACAACCAACTATCATAGATTCCGTTATTATTTGCTATTTCAATATCACCATAACTAATTGAAGCAGAATAATTAGTAGATATTGACTCTTCTAGTGTTATATTACCTCGTATAATGGGTAAGTACGATATACCATCTACAGACACTCCGTGAGTAGATATATATCTAGTTGTAAGTAATCCGGCTACATTGGCCTGTAGCTGAACCAAAGCTACTCTTACAATATTAGGGGTTTCTAACCATGCTTGATAATTATTCATGTTTACCTCTTTATTATTCTTAAAAATTCCGTAGAACCCTTAAGAATAGGGCCTATTTCTAGGCCCTATCTAATTACTTAATTACTGATTGAGTACGATCTTGCCATAACATACTGGAAGTTGATTCTTCTACTGCACTGGCTACGTCCTCTGCATTACGTTGATTAGCTTCATAGTTACTGATAATAATATCACCGGTCTGTTTCTGCTGTTCACGACGTAATTGTGTGACTTCGTCTTTTAGGTTACGAATTTCAGCTACCATTGCGCCAAAACTCTGACTAGCTCCGGTAGGCGCACTGAACATACCTGCAGTTTGATCTGCTGTATATACACGTCCTGGAGTAGAAAAGTCTACTAGTTCAGGACCTAGTTCACCAACTAAAGTTAAACCACTACTGCGGCCGCCTCCTGCAAGAGCAGGCACGCCGGCGATTAGTGCAATGTTATTGTTAATTGTAGTTAACAGATCAACTTGAGTAGTTAATGCAGTTAACTGCAACTGAGCAACATCTGCACGAGCTGCACTGGATACGCTTGCTGTGTCTAAAGCTTCTAATACGCTGTTGAAGTCTTGAACATACTTTTCACTACTTGCATTAACAGTCTTAGATAGATCTAAGTAGGATTGTGAAGTTGACTGTAGCTTACTTAGTGCAGTTGTATCACCAGTTAAAGCTTTTGCATAAGTAGTTTCAAAGTCTAGTTTAGCTTGTGAGTATTTTTCTAGCGGAGTTAACGGAGAACTTCCACCAATAACTAAACTGTCTCTAAAATCTTTTAATGACTTAGCAAAATCACGGAACTTAGATACTGTTTCTGTTAAAGAATCGTTCATTGTCTTAGTAGCAGCATCAAATCCTGGAGCTAAATCCATTAATGACTGATAAAGCTCTTGCCCTGCCTTTGTGGAAAGGTCTTGAGCTTGTACTAACTTCTTGAAGCCTTCACGACTGATATTTAACGGGATGTTTAACCTAGTTAATTCAGCGGCCACAGATTTCTGTACTGGTATCAATCTTTCTGTTTCGCTTAGGAAATTATCAGCAAAGAACTTAGCCTGATCCATAAAGTTTTCTAATCCGCCCGCTAACTTAATTAGCGTTTCAGATTGTGCAAACTTTTCAATACCTCCAGTAGTCACATCAAAAGTGTGTCCCATAGAACGTAGTGCTTGATCTACTTTATTATTGCCGTCTACTACCCTTACAACTGTCTCTAAATAGCCTTCGCCAAACTTTTTATATTGATCAAACTGACTGAATAATAATCTGGCTGTGTCATCTAGTTTAGTACTAATTACTGCGTTGATAGCATCTAAGGCTTCTTGACCGGTCATACCGATAATATCAATATCACCTTCTAGGCCAGCAAAGTTTATAGATTTGAAGGCGCTATTTATGGTATCGGAAGTTACTCCGGCCATTTCGCCTATGTCAGTAAATAGTTCTTTTGAATATACAAATACCTCTTTGATAGAGCTTTGTACATTCTCTTTTACAGCATCTGTTTCACGAGTTCGTGTAGTCCAATCATCATCACTACCAAACCAGCCGCCATCTTCATGGAACTGTCGTAATACATCTTTATACTGTACAATACTTCCGGCAGTATCGTCAATGATTTGTTGTAAGCTACCGCGCAACTGGATACCTGCGGACTCAATGCTAGCCGTTACACTAGTGCCTCCACCAAATATTTTACCAGCAACTCCGCCTAAGACTCCACCAACTAAAGGTATATCAGATAGGAAACTTTCCGCTGAACCTTTAGAGCTCGAACTTCCGGCTAGAGTACCGAAACCTTTGCCGCCTTGGCGTAATCCTGGTATTGCATAAATAGCTTGTGAAGCTCCTGTTAATGCATCAGATAACTTAGTCATTGCGCGTAACATCTTATTATCGTAGTCTAACCCTTCAATAGAATTATTTTTCAATATCTCTAAAGAGTTAGCAATAGATTTAGACTGCGCGGAACTATCGCCAAATACTCCGCCACCAGTTTCTACCTTGTTACCTTGTGAGTCCCAAGTCATTCCAGTACCTTGAGTTTCTTGACGCTGCTCAGAATTAGGTGCAAACCCTGCACTAGTCGGGGAAGATCCGCCTTTACCGCCTATAGAACTTAATAGGCCGTACACTACTGCAGCTGTTGCTGCACCTGCGGCAATATTAAGTGGAAAAGGCATACTACTAATTGCATTGATAACTGCTTTTACGGCACTTACACCAGCAGCCCATACATCAGAAGCAGCACCAGCTATGTTACTAGCAATTTTACCAGCTAACTTAGTTTTATCAGATATCATTTCAGTTACATCCATAGCTAGACGAGCTACGTGTAGACCTTTTTCTAATGCGCTGAATGCTTTATATGCAAAAGTTTTTTCCTTAAACATACCCTTAGCAGCGCCTGCAATATTTGCATAACCACTGATTTCATCTTTTTGATTCTTTTTGGTCTGTTTAGTAATCTGGTCATCTATTTCTTTTGTGTCTTTTTTATTCGCAATAAGATCAGCTTGCTTAGTTTTCAGGTCCTCTAATGCTTTAGAGCTCTTATCTAAGTTAACTGCAGCTTGTGCAAAAGAGGTAACCACGTTACCCATAGCAGAACCTATAGTGCCAAAAATTGCCTTTAGGCTTTCAGCGGCAGAAGTTGACGCAGCTAAAAGATCATTATACTTGGATTGCTGCATATTAGCTTCTTTGCTAATACCTAGCTTATCTAAGGCTAATTGATAACCTTCGCGTAAACGCCCATTAGATGCACCTTGTAGAGCTATGTAGTCATTTTCCTGCTTATTAAGTTCAGCTACTTTAGCCGCCCTATCGTCCTGAGTTTCCCCGGTTTGTAGTGGCAATGTGGCTAATTGCTGTCTTTTTGCATCAAATTCAGCGAACTTTTCAGCCTGCTGTCTTCTGGCCTCATTTAGCTGTGTTTCATATGCTAGTTTAGCCTTAGCAGTATCTAATTCGTATTGTAAATATACTCTAGCGGATTCTGTATAAGAGGCTACTTGTGAAGATGATTGTAATTTTATATCAGCGATTTCTTGCTGTATGGTTTTTTCGTGATTTAGTTGAGCTAATCTATCTGCTTCTCTATCAGACTCTCTTTTTGCAGAAACGATAGCCATATCATAAGCTAGCTTAGAGTATTCGAATTCTCGCTTATTAGCGTCAGCTTTGGCCGCTGCCGTAGCCTGTTCTATTTGAGTTTGATAAATTGCTTTTTGAGCGGTATTACCTACCGCCCCTTTTTTCTCTTCTAAATCCTTAATAGTTTTGGCGGACTTTTCTTGTGCGATATAATCAGCTAAAACTTTTTCACGAGTTAAAGCTTCTTGATCTGCATACCCAACTATTTGACGAGTAGCTTGTAATCTTTCTAACTCACTTTGCTTAATCTTCAGTGATTCATCTAAGTCTTTAGTAGTACGTGTTTGTCTAGCTCCCATAGCTGCAATATCCGTAGATATTCTATTTGCAGTTAGTTGACCTCCAAGTTTAATTAACTCTTTGGTAAATCCTGCTAGATTTTGCAATTGTGGGAATATCTCGTTAGCAGCAGATTTTTGTGTAGCAGTACCGCCTGATTGAATACTTGTATATACCGAGAAGGCATCAGTACTGTTTAGCAGAGCTTTTTGTACAGTAGCCTCCGCTACTGCTGTAGTTGCTGCTGCAATTTTTGCCGGATCAGTTACTGTTCTATCAGATAATGTGCGATTAGCGCTATCTTCTTTCATTTGTGCTATAGAAAGATAGTGTGCTTTAATTAAGTCTCGATTTGACTCAACTAACTTTATATTAGACTGTATTTGAAGCTCTGTTATACGGCCCTGTTCTTTTACAGCAACCTCATCTGTTAGTAGCCCGGTTTTAGCTCGTGCTATAGCTAGCGAAGCCTCTTCAGTTGCTGCAACAATTTCTTTACCATATATTTTTGCAGCTGTTTTAAACCCATCTGCTTTAATAGCTTCTAAAAAATAAGTAGCCATATTAGCAGCTTGCTTACTTAATTCTTCTACTTGAGCCTTTGCACGAGCAATAAGTCCAGCAGTTTCAAAAGTAGCCTTGCCTTCTAATTTTTCAGTTTGGCGTGTAGAAAGCTCTTTTTTAGCTTGTTCCAGTTCTTTATTGATTCGCTCAATTACTGGCTGTGCTTGCTGTATATCCGCTAAAGTTTTAGGATCTAATAGACTTAACTTTTTTGGTTCTTTTGCAAGTTTTGCTAAGTTTTCAAAAGCTTTTTCTGGCTCTTCTAATGCACCTACAATTTTCTGTGACTGTAATACTAAGTTATTGGCAAAAGTAGATAAAGGCGAAGAGTTTTGCATTGAAGCAGCAAATACGTCGAAAGATTTTTGTGTAGCATCAAACGCAGTGTCTAATTCAACTACTTTAGCTGTTGCTACACTAGTAGCTTGCTGGAAAGCTTTGAAATCTTCTCCACCTTTTGCAATAGCTGCTAAGTACTTATCTGGCTCCATACTATCAAATGCTTTATTAAGAGCATCTATGTTAATAGTATCAATACCTGTAATAGCTTGTATTTTACTCTTAAATTCTTCTTTTGCAGGACCTTCAGGTGCTGTTGAGATAGCTCCAGCTATGGCTAGTGATAGTTGTTTTGAGGTTTTAGATTTTAAATCCTTGCCGATTGGTATTAACGCACCATCCCAGAACTTATCCCAAGCATTGGCATTGGCATTTGCTATCTTTAAATCTGCAATAACTGTATTAAAGTTAGTACTTAATTCCTGTAAAGCATTTGTAGAAGCTTTTAATCTTTCAAGCGGCACTACTTTACTAATGTCCAAAGTATTAAAAGTTTGGGCAGTTCTAGAAGCTGATTCTATGGCCCCTTCCAAGGAGTCGATGCTAGAATTTAATTTCGATACTGATTTAGCGTTATTTGCGAAAACGCCGTCTGCTAATTGGAAAACTGTCATAGCGGCAGTTATACCACCTACTACTGGATTAATAGCTCCTAGTAGCTTTCCAAATTGAGCTCCGGCCAATCCGGCAATTCCACCAAATCCTGCTTTAAATTTATCTAACCAGCTTCCCTGTATTTTAGATAATTCTCCAAATAACGTAGAGACTCCAGAAATTAAACCTTTTGCATCAAAAGCTTCTAATGAAGATACTTTTGCAGCACTAAGTGCTAATTGAGTATTAACTTTTGCTAAGGCAAGTTTAGCATCTATTTCAGCTTTTGTGGCTTTAGTTAGAGCTGCTTTAGCTGCAGTAGAGTTTTCAATAGCTAAAGTTTCTGCATCGTGAGCTGCTTGAGCTGCACGAATACTTAAAGCTAGTTCTTTATATAACTTTCCGACTTTTGTTTGTTTCTCGCCAAGTTTATCAATTACGCTTAGCTGTTCTGGAGTAATATCTTGGTAAGTTTCAGCACTACTTAAAATATTTCTTACAGCACCCGCATATCTTGACTTAGAACCTAGCGCAAGTTTTTCAATTTTACTTGCGGAATCAATTGCTGCTTCGTTTGCCTTGGCTTTGGCATCTAAATCTAAGGCTGTAAGCTGTACTAGCTGATTTTTCTGCTCATTGTAAGCATTAAGACGAGCTTCTTGTGCTGCTTTTATTGCTTGATTTTCTTTGTTAGTAGATGCCTGAATAGACGCGCTATACTGCTGAATAGCAGGGATGGCTTGTTTTAGAAGATAGCCAGTTACAACTGTTAAGCCAGCAAGTACCATACTTGGACTATCTGCTAAATATTTAGCTAAAGGCCCTAGTACTGAGTTAATGGTAGACAGCACACCCTGTGCTACGTTTTGAATAGTAGCCAATAATTTTTGGTAAGGGTTTGCGTCTATTTCTATATTATTGAACTTATCTTCGCCTTGCTTTAATACTGCTAGTGCAAAAGCTTGACGTCTTTCAAAATCTGTTAAAGAGGAGGCGGCTTTTCCTACAGATAGTGCATAGTCTCCTACTGCAGTATCTACTCTTACAAATATACCTAATTCGTCTAATAATTCCGGCTCTATTTTAGTAATACCGCGACTCAGTCTACTTAAGGCATCTGCAGCCCCTATACCCAAAGCATCTCCAGCTTTTTTAGCTACTACTGCTAGTCTTTCTAAGTTCTGACTAGTCATACCGCCAGAAGTTGCTTGGGCAGTGGAAGTCATAGCATCTCGTAAGCTAACCGCATTGTCGGTTAGCTCTACAACACGCTTTGAAAGGTTTCCTAATGCTATACCGCTTCTAGCACCTAGCTGATCTAGGCCTTTTACCATATTGGTAGTATCAGCAGCATTTTTAAGTGCTGTAAATGCTGCACTTACAGCAAATAAGTTAGCAGCAAACGTAGCGTATACGTGAACTAAACCACCTAGACCTTGTGCTTGTTTAGCAAAGTCTCTACTAGCTGCTCCGGTACCTACTGCAGCTCGTGCTTGTCCATACTCAATACCTTCTTGCGGAGACATTGTAGCACCTTGCAGTGCAGCTTTAGTTTTAGAGCCGCCACTGGGCGCCATAGCTGCTTTAACCGCTACACTTGCTTTAGTCGCTGAGGTGACTACCTCATCCATATTTTTCTTTAATAGGCCAGTGGCGCTGGTTAATTTACCAGTACTACCACCGTCCGTTAATTCATATTCTACTTTTATTCCTGACATAGTTTCTCCTATTAGGAATCATATTATAAGCTGTTTATAAGCTTTTAAAATTCATGTGTATTTTCTACATCCACCTTATTATAACATCTAAGGTCTGGAAAGTCAATACCAGAATTTTTTAAGCAAAGAAAAACCCCGTAAGATTTCTCCTACGGGGTTTACTTTGGCTGTGATTTGGGTCTTTGTGCTTCTAACATCTTTGACCTAGAAGCATCCATAACGGATACCCATTCTAATACGTATTTACGATCTTGCTTAGGTATTTCTAATATATCTAAGATATCTATTAACCCTGTATAACTTTTGCCCATGTAAACACCATTCATAGTGTCCCATTCATCGCGCAATTTATAGTATACGTTTATGGCCTCTTGAACTTCTTCTGGAAAATCATCCATTTCAACCGGAATCTCTTCCTCTACAGGTTCTGTTCCTAGAGCCTCGCACATTTCATAATAAGCTTCCTTGGTCATTTTTGCAGACATATTCTGAAAAAATGACTCAAGCATCTTATTTATTTCTTGTCGCTGCTCGTTTGAAAGTTTCCCAAATCGGTCACTGTTTCGCTCACAAAAGCATCAAAGTTAGAAGAATTCTTCATCAAGAACAATGCGTTTTCTTCGCTGTATTCTAGTTCAGCTTCTGGATCTTGTCCAGTTAAATCAACAGGAGCTAGTTGCTCTAGGTAAGACAGTTTTAACCCATCCCAGCCTTTAATAGATTCTTTAACATAAAGCTGCAAGAACAGTTCGTCATTCAATTCTTCTACTGGCTGACGATTCTTAAAAGAAGTCTTAGTAGCTTTCTTACGAATATTAACAAGCGTTTCGCGCGAAAGGAAGCTAACTTTAACTTTAAAACCAACTAAACCGGGGTAGTCCACTTCAACTGTTTTAGAAGGTACTAGTAGAGTTTTTAGGGAAATATTTGCCATTTGGATTTTTATCCTATTATATAATGAAAAAGTAGGGGTGGTGATCAAGCCACCCCTTTGTGTAAAAACTACACCAAATTAAGCGTAGTAACGAACTGCGATATCGTTTGTCTTAGTTAAGTCGAACGTATTAGCGTTAGCTGTAGAGCTTGGAACGTAACCTTCAGCAGTGAAGTTAATAGCTGTAGAAACAACTTGTTGAACGTCAACTGATGGGATAGTAATAGTTGTTGCAGGCATATCAAGAACAACTTTAACTGTTTGAGCACTACCACCAATAGCAATCTGTAAGGAAACCATTGGTTCGATTGTAGCACTAGCGGCTGCTAACATGTCGGCCAATAGTTGACCTGTACTACCTGCACCGCTACCTGTTTTCAAGTATGCGTTTAAAGTACCGCTAATAGCGCGTGTACCTGTGTAGTAAGTAACTGGTAAGTTAACAACACCTAGGTTAGCTGGTGTGATATAGTTAATGTTGTTGTTAATAGTGATAGAACCACCAGTTAAAGCAACTGCATATGTGGTACCGGCTGTTGCAGCACCAATAGCGTTAACCAAGCTCATGCTAACTGTAGACAGCTTGTTAGTAATATAACCAGCACTAGTATTCTTGGCTTGAGCGGAACCTGCAAAATCAGCGCCAGTAAATGTAGAACCACTTAGAGCAGTAGTAATTTGACGAAGAGCAGTAGCTTGACCAGTCCATGCTAGTGTGGCAATAGCGTCTAGACCGAAGTCGATAGATACTTGACCTAGGGCAGCGTTATCAACAGCATAAGCAACTGAGTCCACTACGAAGATCAAACCAAACTTTTGTAGTTGGTTGCTGTTGGACTGAGCAGCAGTAGCAATGGAGAATCCAGTTGAAACTGGAGCCCATGCAGACTTATAAAACTTAATAGATGCTGGAGTAGTGATAGTAGTTGCAGTAGTAGTTGGATTAATCAACTCTAGAGTAATACTTGTACCGCTAATTGTTTTAACTGTAGCTGGGGCATTGATTGCGGTTAGGCTGGAAGCTGGAGTAGTACCTGTGATGCTACCGATTGTTACAATATCACCAACTGCAACACCAACTGCTGTTAGGCTAGTACCTGCGATTGTAATAGTACCAACACCTGCACTAAAGGCATAAGTAACACCGCTAATAGTGCCGCCTACTGTTACAGCCGCAGTACTTGTAGCTGTAGTACCTAATAGAGCGTTCCATAATACTGACTCTTCTGCGGTAATTGCGCTACCACTATTGTAAGGGCGAGCATATGTACTGAATGAGAAGTCTACTGGAGCTAAGCTAGTGTTGAATGAGCGCTGACCACGAACTGGAGCACCACCTGCTTCACTGATTGTTACTGTATCAGCGTTTGTATTTTGTGAGAACGTGAAACCATCTAAAACCTGAATTTCAAATGTATTTGTTGCATCTGCACCTGTGGCGTTAATAACACCTGTAGATGCGTTAACGTTTGTAGTAAAGAATACTCTACTATTACGGACTAAATTTAATGCCATAATCTTTCCTTTTTTGATTATAGTACTACTATAACGTACTTGCTAGATATTTATCTGCGCTGTAGTTTTTGTAGTACATGGGTTACATTAGTGCATAACGCACTTGTAGTGTCATTTCCCCGATTGCGTATGGAGCTAAAAGCCCTTCATCAGTCACTATCGAGGTTACTAAGATTTCTGTAGTTTCGTAACCCTTGTCGGCGTCGTACACAAGTACTCGATTATCATGAATTACACGTTCTACATCTTCTAATAAGGTTTCTAGTTGTTGTTGCGAATCTTCGTTCTTACAATAAAGTTTTAATGTAAGATTCAGATACGCCCAGGTAAAATCCCCTGGAAGATACTCTCGCATCTCTGAACCTGCTACAGTATATACAGCGGGGAAATCGTGTACTTCATCCCAGAACTTTAAGTAAGGGTAAGCATTTCCAAATATATTGGTAGTATATGGAGCGTTTCCATCTAAGTTCAGTTTAAGTTTTTCTGTGAGAGCTTTAATGATTGATGTTCTACGACTCATAAGGCTACGGCCCTCATACGGTTAGCTACTTGCTGTGCAGCAATTTCACGAATTGATTTAGATATTAGCAGCTTAGGGTCACGCGTCTTAGGAGAACTTTGCTGACCACCTTCACTAAAGGTAGAGTATGGGTTCTTCATATAACTATAGAACGCGGTTATCATCCCTTCGCGACTTTGAGATACTTTTTCGACTTTTGCACTGGCAGCTAATCTTCCTGTACGGTAGTTAAGAATATCTTTTCTATTACCATCACCCATATTTGCAGATACTACATCCTGCAAATAACGATTGATAAGATTCTGCAAACTAGTTAGTGATATTTCTCTATTAGTAACAATATTCTTAACTTTTGAAAGCTTGGATACTGTAGCCTGTTTAGGTGTTAGTAGCGACTTAGATGCCTTATTGGGCGTCTTAGGGATGTGCTTACTACCAGGTATAACTTTGTCCCCGCGTATAGTAGATGTAATAGCACCTACCATGTCTTCGGGTATAGTATTAGATCCGTGTACTTTTAATAGTTTTCTATGAAACTTATCACTTCTAAGATAGGCCGAGATTTCTCGCTCTATAGCGGCTTCGGCTTTAGCCAGTGCCGCGTTTTTTATTGATGTTTGTAGTGTAACTAATACTGTACCACTGCCTAGAATGTCTTGTAAACCTTTTAAGTCAAAGCTTTTTCTATTAAACACATAAGAAGTATTGGCTGTATGATACTTATGAAGCTGTTTAATTTTTGAACTAACTAGAGATGATGCTATAGGAGTGCTTTGCAAGGCGGATAATAACTGCTTTAGTTTGGCTTCTAGTGGCGTAGTAGCAGCTTCCGATGCTTTTAACGATAGGTGTCCAATGTTAGTAGTAGTTTTACCACTGTCATCAGTACCCGTGAAAGCACTACCAATAGTACTTGATTTAAGTACAGAAGCTACACGTCTTTGTAGGGTGCTGTAACTAGGGCCTACTATATAATCACCAAATTTAGGGTCTTCAACAAAACAAGTTCTATCAATATTATCTTGATCTTTACTATGTAATATAGCTTCTTCTAAGGAAGTAAAAACAAAGAACTGTTTTCTAAATAATCTATGCAATTTTTCTTTTGTAGCATAGTCAATATTTGGATCGGAAGCTTGTAATGCTTTTATACCTACATCCATACAATGAACATTAGAGTCCATTCGTACCCTGAATGTATCAGTATTTTTATTAACTATGTCTTGTATATCTTGCCAAATGTCTTCTCCGGCACTCATAGTTTATCCGTAAAAAGCGGTATGTTGGTCTAGTACACGGCGAATATGTGCAGGTAGCCCTGTGTTTGTAACATATTCAATTTGAACTGTATTCGCGCCAACAGCCTTATTAGAGTGAATAGCAGGCTCGTTACGCAAGTAGTATGTGATTAAGTCAGCAAGCGCTAATTTTAGGTCGCTAGGTAATTCTTCGTAACCTGCAGTATATGTAACTTTGAAAGCATTAACTTTCCAGTAGCTAGCATATTGAGATGCGATTAATTCGACCGTATCAGCATCTTGATCTACTACGTAATCTGTAAATTCAGTTAGGGTTGTGTAAGTCTTACCATAGTCCTCGGAAAATTCCACGGAGGCAACTTGTAAGATTGGTGTTTCATGTAGTAAAATACGATTATTTACGCCACCTTTAACTACCTCTACTTTATACTCGTCTACATAGTCCAAGAAAGTTCTGCGACATAGTTCTTTGACTAATTTACTGACTTGAGGTATCAGGTTTTTAATAGCAGCATCTGAATTAGTACTGCTTATACCTGCGTAAGCTTTGTATTCTGCTAGCGTTATTAAATCATATGCCATAGAATATCCTTTATCTTTTATAAACGCACAATATGCGCTTATAAAAGACAGGGAACCGAAGTTCCCAGTCTTTATTGTACAAAACTAATCGTTAGATTAGGCTGTAGCACCCCACTTGAAGGCACTAACACCATTACCTAGGTTAGTAGTAACTTGTGTCATACCAGTACGTAGAGAAGCTACTAGAACACGGCGTTGAGTTTCAACTAGTTCTTGTGTGTCCATACGTAGACCGCGTTGGTTACCTGCCATGAAGTTACCTGGAGCAAATGCAATAGCACCTGTCTGGTTAACGCCCTTGGAAGCGAATTCTGCGGAAACTAGAACTGGGCTGTTACCGATTTGACCAACTTGACCTGTTAGTAAAGTAGCCTGTGGACCAACTTGGTTCATAGTTTGGAATGTTGTGTCATCTAATAGGTCGTAGTAGACTTCTGTAGAAACAACATAAACAACTTCAGCTGGGTCTAGACCCCATGCGCCTAGATTCTTACGTAGGTTACGTAGGTTAGCGATAGTAGCAGAAGTAGCAGCTACAGAACCTGTAGAAGTTACGTTGTTAGTAGCGTAGTTAGCTAAACCCTTAACTGGGTCAGCACCGGAACCTGCACCTAGCAAGAATGCGCGGTCAACACTACGAGCTAGACGACGAATCATTGCATCGCGAACGATAGGCATGATAACCAATAGGCTGTCTTCTTCTTCTTCGTAGTTTAGATATTCTTTGGTCGCTACTTTGTAAGCGTTCAAAGTGATTTCTTTTAGGGCGTGTGGGCTGCCAGAACCTGGAGTTTGACCAGTTGTAGCAGTTGTACCACCGGAGCTATTAGCACCACCGAAATCGCTATTAACAACCCAGCTTGCTAAACCAGCTTCAGGGTTTAGAGGCATAGTCATTACGTTAGTCTTCATGTTAACTGCGCGAACTAGCGGAGCAACAACTAGACGACGGCGAACTTCAGCTTCCATGTTAGTGGAAACTTCTAGTTCCCATGTAGCGCTTGGTAAGTGTTGACCAGTCTTTTCAGCTAGTTCACGACCAAACTTTGTGTCTTGAATAGACTTACCAGCGATTTTCGCTAGCATAACAGCTTTTTCACGCTCTGCGTAGTCAGAACCAGCACCGCTTTGCTTGTCAGCGAAAGCCATCTTGCTAGCTTGAATCTTAGCGATTTCATCAGCTTTTTCTTTTAGGGAAGCTTGTAGGCCTTCTAATACGCTCTTGGACTCAGCAGCCTGGTCTTCGAAACGCTTAGTAACTTCAGCTAGTAGCTTTTCAGCACCGCTTTGGCCAACTTGGATTTGAGCAGCAACAGCGCTCTTAACTTTAGCTTCTAGTTCAGCAGCGGCTTTAGCTTCAGCTTCAGCAGCAGCCTTCTCAGCAGCTTGCTGAGCTAGTAATTTTTGGGTAGCTTCTTCAGCGGCTTTTGCAGCGGCGTCAGCAAGCATTTTTTGCATTTCTTCTGGAGTCATTTCCAATTCCTTTGTTGTTGTGCTTTTTGCTTCCGTTTTGGATTCTAGCCCTTTAGCTGAGTCGCCTTTGGGTGCAAATTGCTGTTTAAACTCTTTATAGTCCTGTTCGCTATCAAACGCTTTGGACAAATCAAATAGGGTATTTTGGTTGCAAGGTACAGAAACTACCGAAATCTCGACAAGTTCAAGTTCCTTAATAACAAATACCTCTGCAGCACTATTGTATTCTGCATCCAAGATGCGGAAACCAATACTAAACGCTGTTAAAATCTTGTCTTTAATTAGACCAAATACTTCCTCAGCAGCTGAAGAAATACGGGCTTTTACCCACAAACCCTTATCGTCCACTTTGTATTCTGTCATTCGCCCGATTGGATCATCATAATCGTGCTGTGCTAGAATGATTGGATTTTTAAGGTAATTCTGAATACCTGCTTCCCAAACGGATTTTGGAACAACATCACCGCTGCGATCAATATCTACTGTACTTGCGTAACCTTCGATAAAGATTGATTCGATGCTGCTGTCACCGCTTGTAGGCAAGGCTTTCTGATCTACGGCAAAAGCACTATTTAATCGTAGTACTTTATTTTTCATGTAGTTCCTTACTTACTATCATGCGCTTTTACCGCCATCACCAGCAGCTGGTTTAGGCTTAGGAGGCGCACCCCCTTGACTCGGATTCGCCGCAGAACCTGCAATATTTGCTGGGATTCGTAGATCGTCGTTTCCTGGTTTGGCTTCGTAACGTAGCTCTGTACGAGCTTCGTTGGGTGATATGATACCTGCATTTACCAGTGTTGAGTGGTATGCTGCAACGTCTTTCATTTCTGGTTGCAATGCACTTACTGAGCTTGTAACCGGTTCGATATCGTATCCGAAAAATCTTTCAACTGCACTTGAGAACTTGGTTAAAATCGGAATAATTGTTTCTAAATAGAACAATCTTAGGTTAGGTGCAATATTTGCATTGTTACCACCATCTAGTAAAATTGGCGGAACACCTAGTGATTTTAAAATCTTCGAGTCGTGAGTTTTGATGCTGGTATCAAAGTCCATTTCTTGGAATGAATCCGATATACCAGGAGCTGGCTTAAGTCCACTATCCAAGATCATTGGGCGACGAGCACCATTTTTTGGAGAGTATTTAGCAGCCCAGTTAGCTATTGTGCGATCTTTTGCAACTTGAGATAAGGTATTATCACTAGTTAAGATCAATCCTGCAACTGCACCGTTCTCAAAGAATTGTTCTTGGAACGTTTGCATTTTGTACAAGATTTTAATGTTACGATCTGCACTCATAAGGCGACTAGTACCACGATAGATACTTGTTGCGGCTAGATCTTTAACATGAATAATTTCGTCTGGTTTGAACACAATCGTTGTATTATAACGATAGTGAGCTATGAACGTTTTAGGGTCTGTTTCAATTTGTACACGACTAGCTGGAAGGTGATATAAGTGTACACCATCATAATAAATGAAGATGTTACCTTCTAAGATAAAGTCTGTAAAGATGTTTGTTCTGAACTCTTGTGCACTTTGATACGGATTAGGTGCAAAGTTAAGTAGGGTACCGATCGTCTTTTGACGTACACCACTTACTCGACCGTCCATCTTTTTATCTTTTACATCGTAGTCAAGGCTAGAACAGCCTGAAACGATCATATTAACACCACGGTTTACAGTTTCTAGTTTTTCAAACGCTTGATTATATGAGATGGAACTATCGGAGTTAATGAAAACACCTTGTTCACGACTAATCAGTTGTTGCGCTGGATTAAGCTTCTCGCTATCTGCAAACCACGATTTTGGATTGTACCAAGTCATGGTTGTCCTTTATAAGAATTTACCAAACAGCGACAAAGAATCCTTTACAGGAGCCCTTCCCTCAGCTTTGGCTTTTTGTTTCTCAATCCAATTTTTCTGTCGTGTTTCACTGCCAAAAGCAGGAGCTTTTCCGTAAACGCCGTGTAAAGCTACGTGATGCTTGTTGCACAATGTGTACACCAAGTCATAAAGCTCAATCCGATGCTCCGCAATAAACTCGTCTCTAACAGCTAAGATTCCGTCGTCTGTGGATATGTCGTACCCTTTTCGATCAGCCCAACGGTTTAACAGTATAGTAATGGAATGAAGGTGATGCAGCTCTAAGTCTTCACTAGTGCCACAAACGTAGCAAGTTGACTGCTTTGTATAAGCTGCTTTAGCTTTATCCCTGATCCATTTGACAGGGATGCGGTTATTCGTATTTTTAGCCATTATTTTTTAGGCACGTTTTTGTAATTCATCCTATTATATCACTTGAGCAGGTTCATGTCAACGTAAAAATTTTTTCTCCAGGTTTTCACGTTGCCATAAATTGATGTACCTGAGTCACACGTTGTTATAGTGTGAATGTGTATAACGCATAGCGTAAAGCGTCGGCCATGTGAGAATACTCATCATGAAGCGGCTTTTCCGTTTTAATAGTCTCGCGAGTATCCCAGCGATACTGATCCAACATAGCTAGAGTATGTGTACAGTGTGGGGCTACTTTTAGGCGGCCGGTTTCGATTAGTGTTTGTACATAAGCAATACCTGGCAGCACATCTTTCTTAGCTTTGATAGTTGCAATATCGTAAAGATAGGCCAAGTCCGACGCAAACTGCGGTGCTGCCGAGTCAATAAAAGTTGCCTCAATCTGCCACTTCTGAATGAGTTCCTGAAACGCCTCTGCGTGTAAGTCTGTGGTAGCCTCAGACTTCAAGTATTCGTCAACCACGTGGAAAGTGTCCGTTTGTTGCTGGTAAGCAACCACGACAAAGGCTGTAGGGTCGCGATAACCAGGGTCACAGCCAGCAATAGCTTCGTCGCCGTCTAAGGGTACGTAATCGCAAATATGGTCTGGAGCAATCTGATAGATTTGGCCTTCAAATGTATTAAATGAAGCCATATACTCTTGCTCAAATTCAGCCTTTGACATAGCTTTACGAGCTTCTGCAACGTCCGACTCAGCCATACGAGCGTTTTCAGTATAGTCAGCAGTAATAGAACACCATTCTGGAAACTCGGACGAGAACCCGCGTTCAAAAAATCTTGAAAACCAATTATTCTTACCACGAGGTGTACTAATAAAGATAGCCTTGCTATTAGGCTTGTCTAGTGTAGGGCGTAAAGCAACGTTAAAGGCAGCTTCTCCGTCAGCTCCAAGCGCGGCTTCATCAAAGATAATTAAATCATAACTGCGACCCACACAACTATCAACAGTAGACAAACTACCCATGCGGATAGTGGACCCATTAGATAGTTCAATAATACGATCTTTTAAGTTGTCGCGAGCAATTTCAAGATCGAAGTGCTTGATCAGCCTACGTTGTAACTCAAAAGAAATAGTAGAAAGATTATAATTAGGGGAGATAATAAGTACATTAGCACCTGGGACAAGTGTAACTAATTGCCCGATTACGTTAGCGATATATGTTTTACCAAGTCGTCGAGCTAGTGCGGCGCACACGAAACGATACTTAGGGTCATTTACTGCATTGATTAACGCAATTTGGGGCTCGTTGATGGTTTCCCAGATTCCTAACAATTTGAGGTAGTTAGTAATAGGGAGTTTAATAAAGCGTTTGGATGCTTCAAACTCTACAATGTGTGATCGCTCAACATCCGGTCTGGAAATAGTTAACATTTTAGATAGCTTGTAGTTCCGTAGTTACCGCAGATAATAGTAACGGGTCGCTAATTCCTAAGAATTCACCTTCTACTTTAATCTCGTATGTGCCATCTAGTTTACGAATACTTTCCGATACTACTGTGTATACGCTAACTAAAGCAGTTGCTTCGTGTAGCACACTATTAATACTTAATCTTTCGATTTGTACTTGTTTTCCTGTTAAATCCATTTTAATTCCATCCAAAGACCGATATATAGTAGTCTAAATTAATTGATGAGGTGCTAGTAGCAACACGTAGACTTTCTCCGGGGTATTGTCCAGTTTTTCCTATACTAACATAGGAAAATAATGCTTGCAAATCTGAAGCGGAGCTAACGCGTTGTACTGCTGCACTTAAATAATCGCTTTGAGTTATCTCTACATAGGTAGTCGCATAACCAAAGTTAGTTAAAATACTGCTTGAAAGGTCTACTACGGAGCCGACAAAAGCCGATCCAAAGTTACCATTACAATAAGTAATTTTGCTTTGTATAATAAATAAAGTATTGGCATCACTTACAGCGGACTGCATAGGTATTGCTACAGTCATAACACTTGGACCTAAGCTAATGGATCCGCTGTAATAGTTTTTTCTATATAATAGCTTATCATTGCTATTAAACATATCTACGCCAGATGTGTTTTGAATACTAATGCCAGATAGAGGCGAAGTTTTTATAGTCATACTGTAACCTGCAGAGGTAAATTTGTTCCACTATCTTGATATGCAAAAAATCCTAAGCTATAATAAGGTACTTGTGACTTATTTGTCCCAACTACATTTAAATTATAATCTAACTGATCTACTCCGCCTACAGTTATAGTATCTCCTGCATTAAATATGTTATCTGGCACTACTTCAACACCGGTGCGACCAACAGGTACAGTAAGACCACCTCCGCCTGAAAACAGAACAAACCTATAACTTACACCTGGAAAAGATGTGCCACCAACTACCATATTTGAGCCATTTATATAGACTCTTATCCTGAATATTAGGTTTACCGCTATTGCACCAGCTCCTCCCGTTACATCAAGAATAGGTACTATAGACAACTTACCAGTGAATTCAGGATACTTAAATGAAACTTGAGCCCCTGACGATATCTCAGTAGTACCTACTGTACGCAGATGCGCTCCATTTATAATAGGTGCGAATACTGTACTATTATTAGTATAGTACAGGGGAGTAGCAACCTGCTTGTTAACAAACAGGTTTCCTGCAGCAGCAGTTTTAATGTACTTGTTAGCGGTATCAAAAACACTGTTACCGCTAGCAGACCGTACAATCATACGATCTGGAGTTACGCTTACACGTTCAACTGTCATGAAGCCTCCGATACGTATACTTTAATATTTCTGGTAATTGCAGGCAGTGCTGCTCCGTATACAATAGTAACCGCTGTGACGTATATATTGCCATCTTGATAGCGAGGAAATATATACTGTCTGGAAGTACTGCTTACTTGTGTAACATAGTTACCTGGAACTACTACACCATCAACTTCCATGATTAAAAATGGGTTAACAATGTTAGTAGTACCAACAAATACTGACTCAATACTACTATTAATAACTTCTGTTGCCATTTAGCAGCCCCCACATCCGCCACCGCCGCCGGGATCGTAGTAAGTCTGACCTAAGCCGCCAAAACTTACTGTGGCATAAATTGTTTGTTTTAGTTGCAAGTACGGCAGTGCGCTATGAAAATATACGTCAGACAGGTTTGCAGAAGGGTTGCTAACGGCTGCATCCTTATTAGCGTAGTTAACAATAGCTACAACACCTGTAATACCGTCCATGCGTAATTCACGTGTTGCCATATCGTAGTACCTTTATTATTCGAGACTGGTCCAGCACATCTAAGCTAGAATAGGTGTTTGGCATATGGTGTAGTATCCTATCTCCATTAATACAAATACCAATGTGGTTAATAACGTTTGCATCGCTATAACGATAAAATACAACATCTCCATGTTGAGGTTCCGCAACTAGACTAAATCCGTTATCAACAAACCAATCAGCAAAGTCACCAAAAAAGTACCGCACAAACTTAGAGTTACGTGCACCTGTATAAACACCAAGCAAGCTAGTACCGTAGTATTCGTCTAACCATCTTCCTGCTAGGGTTACACAATCACGTTTACGTAGCTTATATATTTGTGCACGATATTCGCTGGGTGGTACAATTGGCGTGATGGTTTTGTCATTTATGTATGCAGTATAATTAGCAGGCGTACGAGATAGTGTTAAAAATCCGCCAGGGTCTAGTACAAGCTTACCCTCAACTATATCTACGCGTGAACCTTCGTGTTCTTGAAAACTCTGATAAGGCATTAACTACCGTCTCCACTAATAAGTTTTGAGATTAATGCACCATACTTGGTACCATCGCCCAAACCATCATTGATCTGAACATTGACTTGTGATTTGATGTTAGCGGCCGAATTAGCAGCTCGTAGTTTCTCCAATTGAATCTCACGATCCATTTGCTCCATGCTCATCTTATGCGATAGTGCAATAATGTCCAAAATATCTTTGTTTGATCCCGTCTCGGATTCACTCATATCTTGAAGTTTCTTTTTGATTAACGTATCCATCAATTCACGCATTTTGAAACGATTGTTGAAGCCAACTTCAAAGAAAACTTGGTTGGTATAAGCCTTGATCTCTGATCTGGCTAGTACTCGTGTGACCATATCCACAGGAATATCCAATTCGTGTGCTACGGCTTGTGAATCCTGAAGCTGTAAGAAAGCATTGGCAATTTCTAAGTTTTCAGGCGATATGTGTAAGACCTCTGCGGGTGAGGCCGTTGAGGGTAAATTGCTCATAGGTATAGGTCCTTTCTGCTTAGTATAACACTAGAGCATGGCGTCTTGCAACCACTAATTTTTGTACCACATCACAGCTGACTTGACCCGCAACCTCTAAAGTAGTATAATAACACTTTAAAAGGCTAAAATATGGACTCAGGAATTTACAGATTAACTTACAGAACTGGAGAAACTTATGTGGGCAAATCAATCCACTTAACAACCCGCTGGAAACAGCACTTTGATAAACTCAAAAAAGGTACCGCTGCCAAAAACATGCAGGATGCTTTCTATGCTAGTGGTGGTCATTTTCCCAAAACTGAGGTGCTCTTATACTGTCACCCAGATATGTTGGACTACTACGAAGGATACTTTATTAACCACTTACGTCCACCATTGAACACAGCAATTCCTCAAGAACTGCCGGAGCTATCAAAGGAAGTACTGGTTGAACATGCAAACTTGGGGTTTGCTGTGCACTCAGTAGTGACGTTGATTCAGGTTATGCACAAAAACGCTAATGAGATTATCGAGCTGGAAAAATCACAACGGGATAAGGACGCGGAACTTGAGGAACTTGAGGACGATTTTGAAGAATTATCACAATCTTGGAATGATCGGGCAAGACGGGACAATTGGGCAAAGCGGGACTATCGCAGAGCCGTGGACGAGTATGAAAGTTTGGGACGGGAGCGGAATAAGCTTGAACAAGAGTTGCAGTCTTTGAAATCTTGGCGGTTGAGGGTCGAGGGTGCAAGTTGGTGGCAACGACTGTGGGGCACATGGTAAATGGCACCTTGTTTGTTGGTAATATATTTTCTGAGAATTTCCGTGAGTGTGGGTACCACAGCGTGTGTAATACTTTTGGTCTAATAACCGCCCCGGTACTACGTCTGTTTTCAAGTAGACCTAAAATGAATACTTTTGTTTCCCGTATAATTTTGTGAACCAACTAGCTAATTGTAACAAGCGGCGAAATTATTTTCAAAAATTTTTGAGCGCGGCGGTTTTCTGGGGTTTTTATGTGTATAATAGAACCCATAGACAGCAACGAACAGAGGTTCACAAAATGGCAAAATCCACTCGCTCCCCCCTCGAAAAATTCATGGCTGAGGCACTGAAAATGGCCCGTAACCGTGAACAGAAAAAAGGCTGGACGCACGATGACTCGCTGACAGTTGACATTCTGGTGGGTTTGTTCTACGGTCAAGGCGGCAAATGCGCTCACACTGGTGAGCAAATGACCCTTGAGCGCGGTTTGGTGGACGGTGCTGTTGTTCCTACCCTGTGCACAATCGACCGTATCTGTAACACTAAAGGCTACACTCCTGACAACATCATGTTGGCCTGTGACGGCATCAACCGTATGCGCTCCGATATGCCGCTGGCACAATTCCGCAAACTGTGCAAGCTGATCGGCGCGAAGGCTTGAAGGGCGAAAGCCCCTGCGGATAGTAGGGGCTTTCATATAGTTGATAAATGGTGTATAATCTACCCTAAAGGAAACGAACATGAACAAGATTAAAGAATTTTTGGATTTGGCATTGTGCATGAGTTGCATTGCCCTGCCTTTTGTGTTATACTTTGCTTTTGTAATGAAGCCTTAACCCTTTCCCTTAACCCTTGACTTTTCAGGAGATTTTAAAATGACTGCAAAAACCGTGAACTATACCCCAGAACAAACCGCTAAAATGGTGGCCGATTACGCCGCTGGCGTGACTGTTGAAGCTCTGGCAACTGAGCTGGGCAAATCCGTTCGTTCTATCGTGGCGAAACTCTCACGCGAAAAGGTTTACAAAGCTAAAACCTACGTTTCCAAAACTGGTGAGGCTGTAATCAAAAAGGATGCTGTTGCTGACTACATCGGCGAGGCCCTTGGCTTGGCCGAGGCTGATGTGGAATCGCTTACTAAAGCTAACAAAACTGCATTGAAAGCGATTGCTGATTTCATCAAGGCTGAAAAGACCTGATGTAATACCTTGGTTCACAGAAATTTCTGTGAACCAAGGTAGCAGGAGCTTCAAGCTCCCAGGTATAAATGAATACTTTTGTTTCCAAAGGCGCCAATTATACCACATATACTTGGGACTTGTCAAGGGTTTTGCGATTGATTTTTTCAATCACTGCGATTGATAAATACAATCAACAAAACGGCGCGAGGCGCTGAAATCGGATATAATAAACCCATGAACACAACTGCACGACTCTACTGGGATTTGTCTGGCGCTTATTATGATGATATAATGCAGGCGTGCCCTTCGTGGGTTTGGACAGATCAAGAATTTGACGACTATTTCAACATGATGACAGGCGGTTTTTTATGAAATCACTTTATGAATATATTAAATTCTTGGGCTTGAAAAAGCCCGTGAATTTGCGTATTATCACGAAAAAGAATCGTTGGGCCGATGCAGAATATGAGCCCGAATATTCGGACAAAACCGGCAAACTGCGTGAGCATAATATTACTATTTATTTCAAAGATAATACCCGCGATTTTGAAACCCTTATTGCCCATGAATTAATCCACGCATGGCAAGAAGAAAATAAAGCGTATGAAACTCATGGGCCGAAATTTATTAAATATGCACGCAAAATGGAAAAACATTTTGGTTTGCGTGAAGTTTATATTTCGGGAATTGATGAGGAATAATTAATACCTTGGTTTTCAATTTTATTTGAAAACCAAAGTAGCGGGAGCTTCAAGCTCCCGGTTAGAAATGAATACTTTTGTTTTCAGAACGGCGCCAAAATTATATCACACTGCGTTAGGCTTGTCAAGGCTTTTGCGTGTAACAAATTGTAACAGCACAAATTTTTTGTTACACTTTATTTTGGGGAAATCAGGGACAATCGGGAAAAAGCCGGGTATAATTACTACATCGACAACGCACTAGGATGCAAAAATGGCAAAGATCACTAAAGTTAGCATTTACGACATGGACGGCACAATCGTTTGCTCACTCCACCGTTATCGCACAATCGTTGACGATAATGGCGAACGTATTGATTTGAATTACTGGCGCGAAAATGAATATCGTGCAATGGATGATTCTCTTTTGCCATTGGCTGAACAATATCGCGCGGATTTGAAAGACGAAAATACTTTTGTGATTATTGCCACTGCGCGGGTTTTGCGTGATGCTGATAATAAATTCATTCGTGAGATTTTGGGCGAACCTGATTATATTATCTCACGTTGTGACGGTGATACTACTTCAGGCGGTAAATTGAAAATCGCGGGTTTGGCTAAGTTTTTTAATCTCAAGAATTTCAAGGATGCTGAATTTACATTTTATGAAGATAATACTACATATTTGAAAGCGGTTTGTGACCGATTCAATATCCGTGGTGTTTATGTTCCCTCAAAACAAGGCCACTAAAATATAATCCCCTAGGGGATTATAAAAGGAATTCAAAATGTATTCATTTAATCCATTGCCCGTTATTGATAATCTGAATTCACACACTGGATTTTGGTTTTTGTTGGGTATTGTCTTAATCATTAACTTTGTTTCTTGGGGCATTGCATATGATTATAATA
>JACCDQ012147467.1_pt1 | contig 60057 bp, 66 predicted proteins | sample 7446031 | NCBI WGS metagenome assembly JACCDQ01 (sample SAMN15323442, study PRJNA562643) | freshwater metagenome | isolation source: river surface water | place: USA:Blue River Watershed | collected 2017-08-17
CAGGCCAAGGACAAAGTCACAGCTTAAGCAGAGAAGAGAACAACATGGGTAAAGTCACCGGTTTTCTGGAATACCAGCGCCTGCAGGAGGCGAGCGAAGCTCCGGGTTCGCGCCTGAAGCACTACAAGGAATTCGTGCTGCATCTGTCCGACGCTGATGCGAAGGTGCAGGGCGCGCGCTGCATGGATTGCGGCATCCCGTTCTGTAACAACGGCTGCCCGGTCAACAACATCATCCCGGACTGGAATGATCTTGTTTACAACGGCAATTACCGCGAGGCGCTCGACGTCCTGCATTCGACCAACAACTTCCCGGAATTTACCGGCCGCATCTGCCCGGCACCTTGCGAGTCTGCATGCACGCTGGGCATCAACAGCGATCCGGTGGGTATCAAGTCGATCGAGCACTTCATCATCGACAAGGGCTGGGAAAACGGCTGGGTCGTGCCGCAGCCCGCTGCTGCAAAGACCGGCAAGAAAGTCGCTGTCGTCGGTGCCGGTCCGGCCGGCATGGCAGCAGCACAGCAGCTGGCGCGCGTCGGCCACGACGTGACCGTGTTCGAGAAGAATGACCGCGTCGGTGGCCTGCTGCGTTACGGTATTCCCGACTTCAAGATGGAGAAGTCACACATCGACCGCCGCGTCGAGCAGATGAAGGCCGAAGGCGTGAGCTTCCGTACCGGTGTGCTGGTCGGCAAAGACTTCCCGAAAGAGATCATGAATCTCGCGAAGGAGACCGTGTCGCCCGAGCAGCTGCAAAAAGAGTTTGACGCCGTGATCATCACGGGCGGCGCCGAGCAGCCGCGCGATTTGCCGGTGCCGGGCCGCGAGCTCGACGGTGTGCACTTCGCGATGGAATTCCTGCCGTTGCAGAACCGCGTGAATGCCGGCGACAAGCTGAAGGAACAGATCATGGCCACGGGCAAGCATGTGATCGTGATCGGCGGTGGCGATACCGGTTCCGACTGCGTCGGTACCTCCAACCGCCACGGCGCCGCGTCGGTTGCGCAGTTCGAACTGATGCCGATGCCGCCGGAGAATGAGAACAAGTCGCTGGTGTGGCCGTACTGGCCGACCAAGCTGCGCACCTCGTCATCGCATGAAGAGGGTTGTGAGCGTGACTGGGCCGTGGCCACCAAGCGTCTCGAGGGCAAGAACGGCAAGGTTGAGAAACTGATCGCCGCTCGCGTCGAGTGGAAGGACGGGAAGATGGTTGAAGTGCCGGATTCGGAATTCGAGATGAAGGCCGACCTCGTGCTGCTGGCCATGGGCTTTGTTGCGCCGGTGTCTTCGGTGCTGGATGCCTTCGGTATCGACAAGGATGCGCGCGGCAACGCGAAAGCGACCACCGATGGCGACGGCTGCTACCAGACCTCAGTGCCGACGGTGTTTGCCGCGGGTGACATGCGTCGCGGCCAGTCGCTGGTGGTGTGGGCGATCCGCGAAGGCCGCCAGTGCGCGCGTGCCGTCGATGAATTCCTGATGGGTTCGTCGGTCTTGCCGCGTTGATCGTCAGGCTCGACAGCGCAAGATCGAAATGCTCGGGAGGGATCCCGGGCCTTTTTTCTTGCACGTCACCGCCTCTGACCCGCCAATGCTATCGAACGTAAAATGTCGGACGACGCGTTTGCGTCATGCCGCAGCCCGTCAGCCGGTGCTGCAAGCTTCGCCGGCTGTTGCCCGGATTTCATCGACGGGAGAATGCATGCCTCATGACGTCAGCCTGATAGCCACCATTGCCGCAGGCTTCGGACTGGCCCTGATATTTGGGTTCATCGCGATTCGTCTGCGCATGCCTCCGCTGGTCGGCTACTTGTTTGCCGGGATCCTGATCAGCCCGACGACCCCGGGTTTCGTTGCCGACGTCGGTCTCGCCGCCCAGTTGGCAGAGATCGGCGTCATGCTGCTGATGTTCGGCGTTGGTCTGCATTTTTCGCTGGATGACCTGATGGCGGTCAAACGTATCGCGGTGCCGGGCGCGATCGTGCAGATCGCTGCGGCGACCTTGCTCGGGCTGGCGACGGCTTCATTCTGGGGCTGGGATATCGGCGGTGCGCTGGTGTTCGGCTTGTGCCTGTCCGTGGCCAGTACCGTGGTGCTGTTGCGCGCGCTTGAGGCGCGCGGCCTGCTGAAATCCATCAACGGACAGATCGCGGTCGGCTGGCTGGTGGTCGAAGATCTCCTGATGGTGCTGGTGCTCGTGCTGTTGCCAGCGCTGGCAGGCGTGCTGTCTTACGGTGATATCTCCAGTACGGCGGCTGAGGCGCCGTTGTGGAAAGCCGTCGGCATGACGCTGGCCAAAGTGGCCGGTTTCATCGTTCTGATGCTGGTGCTGGGACGTCGCCTGCTGCCAAAACTGCTGTGGTGGGTCGCGCGCACCGGATCTCAGGAGCTCTTTACGCTCAGTGTGGTCGCGGTGGCGGTCGGTGTAGCGTTCGGTGCGGCTATGCTGTTCGACGTGTCCTTTGCACTCGGCGCTTTTTTCGCCGGCATGATGCTGCGCGAATCCGAATTCAGCCATCGCGCGGCCGACGAGTCGCTACCGCTGCGCGATGCGTTCGCCGTCCTGTTCTTCGTGTCGGTCGGTATGTTGTTTGACCCGGCGGTGATCTGGAATGAACCGGGCAAGCTGCTTGCCGTCGTCGCCATCATCATCGTCGGCAAGACGATCGCCGCTGTCGCCCTAGTGCTGCTATTCCGGTATCCGCTGAATACGGCCCTGATCGTTGGCGCAAGTCTCGCTCAGATCGGTGAGTTTTCGTTCATCCTCGCCGGGCTTGGGGTGGCGCTGAAACTGATGCCGGTTGAGGGCCAGAGCCTGGTGCTGGCGGGCGCGCTGATTTCCATTGCACTGAACTCTGCAATCTTTGGTGCGGTAGAGCCTTTGCGGCGCTGGGTTTTGCAGCGTTCAGCGCTCGCGCGCCGGTTCGAATTACGCGACGATCCGCTCGCGCAATTGCCGATGTCGACTGACCATCGCCGTTTGAGCGGGCAGGTGGTACTGGTGGGCTATGGCCGGGTCGGCAAGATGATTGCCGAGTCACTGAACGATGCCAATATTCCTTTCGTCGTCGCCGAGCAGAACCGTGAACGGGTCGATGCCCTGCGACGCGATGGCATGTCAGCGGTGAGCGGCGATGCGTCCACGCCCGAGGTATTGATCCAGGCACATATCGCGCGTGCCGCGATGCTGGTGATTGCGATCCCGGATACCGTTGACGTACGGCGCATGGTGGAGATCGCGCGCACGCTGAACCCGGCTATTCGTGTAGCGTTGCGCGCCCATAACGAGGAAGAGGCCGAGTTGCTGCGCCAGGATACAGACGGCATGATATTCCTCGCCGAGCTTGAGCTCGGGCGTGGCATGTCCGCGCATGTACTCGCACAGATGCGCGATAGCGCACTGAACTCCTGACGGAAAGCGGCAGATGATCACAATACGGACTAAGGCGAAGGCTGGTCTGCTCGATGCGCGCAGCGATCGTGGCGTTGCCAGCCGGTCGGCGGCGGCCTGGCTGGCCGTGATGCTTGCGCTGAGTCCCGCTGCGGACGTGGTGGCACAGCCCATGACGCAGCAGGCCTCTTCATCTGCCCCTGTGACGGGCGACGGCGATCTGCACTTCTGGGCCGTCAACGAAGGCGGCGCCCGCATTTACCGGCCAGATGCCCCGGCCTGCTCTCGTATCCGTGGACTGTCTGCCCAATATGCAGACGCCATCTCGAGCAAATACCGGGTGCCGGCGTATACGCTGAAGATCGTCGAAGTCAGGCCGCCGCACGGAAGCGCGGCGTGCCGGCTGCTCATCGATACGTCGGCCGGCATGCGCGAGTGTCGGCTCGGATCGGTGATCAAAACTTTTGGCGGTAGCTTTCTGGCGCATACCTATGCTCAGGACGCGGACGGCAGCGTTCGCTATGTGGCAGGTGATTGTCAGTAGTCACACAGCCGGTGTCGATCAACACCGCTTGCGCCACATCTGAGCCCGGTCCCCGTCGCGACATGGATCCGTGTCACCGCAACGTTGGCTGCTGACCCAAGTGCAATTTTCGGGCAGGCCCGGAAGTCCTGCAGGCCCTTCACCAGATCCGGCAATTTGAGTTTGCCCGCAGATCGAGGCCGGAGATTCCGCGCCGTTGGACATTCGTTGCAGGAAGCTTCGGCCCGCGCTGGACTACAATAGCGTTTTTGAATCATCTGCTCTCCTCCGTGGCCAACCTTGTCGACATCCGCGACCTGCATTTCGCCTACAACGAGCGCCCCATCCTGAGCGGACTGAACATGCAGTTCAAGCGCGGTCAGGTCATCGCCGTGATGGGGGGCTCCGGCTCGGGCAAGACCACGGTGCTGCGCCTGATCGGCGGCCAGCTGCGAGCGCAGTCAGGCAGCGTTGCTGTCGATGGGCAGGAGGTCGGCGGTCTGAGCCAGTCGGCGCTGTATCAACTGCGGCGGCGCATGGGCATGCTGTTCCAGCACGGGGCGCTTTTTACCGATCTGTCGGTGTTCGACAACGTCGCCTTTCCTTTGCGTGAGCACACGACGCTGCCCGAGTCCATGATTCACGACCTCGTGCTGATGAAGTTGCATGCGGTCGGGCTATCAAATGCGGCTGCGCTGAAGCCGAGCGAAGTCTCCGGCGGCATGGCGCGACGCGTTGCGCTGGCACGCGCGGTCGCGCTCGATCCGCAGCTGATCATGTATGACGAGCCGTTCGCAGGCCTTGACCCGATTTCGATGGGTGTCATCGCGAACCTGATTCGCAAACTCAATGATGCGCTCGGGTCGACGTCGATCCTGGTGTCGCATGACGTGCATGAGTCCTTCCTGATCGCCGATTACGTTTATTTCCTCTCGAAAGGAAAGATCGTCGCGCAGGGCACGCCGCAGCAGATGCGTGAGTCCGATGATCCGTTCGTGCGCCAGTTCGTGAATGCCGAGGCGGATGGTCCTGTGCCTTTCCACTACGCCGGCCGCTCGATCGGCGAGCAACTCGGCCTGGAGGGTGTCAAATGATCGGCTTGCTGGAAAGGCTTGGTGGTCGGGTCCGCAGCAGTCTTGCCGATCTCGGGCTGGCCGCGCGTACTTTCTTTGCACTGGTGCTGGCGGCAGGAGGGCTGATGCGGCGGTTGCGTCTGGTGACGGACCAGGTGCATTTCATCGGTAATTATTCGCTGGTGATCATCGCCGTCTCTGGTCTGTTCGTCGGATTCGTGCTGGGTCTGCAGGGCTATTACACACTGAACAAATATGGCTCCGAGGAGGCGCTCGGACTGCTGGTCGCGCTGTCGCTGGTGCGTGAGCTCGGACCGGTGGTGACTGCGTTGCTGTTTGCCGGTCGTGCCGGAACCTCGCTGACGGCCGAGATCGGCCTGATGAAAGCCGGCGAGCAGCTGGCGGCGATGGAGATGATGGCGGTCGATCCGCTCAAGCGGGTGCTGGCCCCGCGGTTTTGGGCCGGCGTGATCGCGATGCCGCTGCTGGCGGCAGTGTTTTCGGCCGTTGGTGTGCTGGGAGGCTATGTGGTCGGCGTGCGCATGATCGGCGTCGATGAAGGTGCATTCTGGTCGCAGATGCAGGGCGGGGTCGAGCTGTGGGCTGATATCGGCAATGGCGTGATCAAGAGCGTCGTGTTCGGCATCGCCGTGACCTTCATCGCACTGCAGCAGGGCTATCGCGCCGAGCCCACGCCCGAAGGCGTCGCGCGTGCGACCACGCGCACCGTGGTGATCGGTTCCCTGATGGTGCTGTGGCTGGATTTCCTGCTGACAGCGCTGATGTTTTCGTAAAACCCGCGTTTTAGTAACGAGGCTATAAGATGCAACGCAAATCCCTCGATGTGTGGGTCGGTCTGTTCGTCGTGATCGGCGTCGCCGCGATCCTGTTCCTGGCGCTGAAGGTGGGTAACCTCAGTTCGATGTCCTTCGGACCCGGTTACACCCTGGTCGCACGATTCGACAACATTGGCGGACTTAAGCCGCGCGCTGCCATCAAGAGCGCCGGCGTCGTGGTCGGGCGGGTCGAATCAATCGGCTTCGATGACAAAACTTTCCAGGCGACCGTCACGATGCGCATGCAGGCCGACGTGCAATTCCCGAAGGACAGCTCCGCGAAGATCCTGACGTCCGGGCTGCTCGGCGAACAGTACATCGGTATCGAGCCGGGTGGGGATACGAAGAATTTCGCCGAGGGCGACCGCATCAAGAGTACGCAATCAGCGATCGTGCTGGAGAGCCTGATCAGTCAGTTCCTGTTCAACAAGGCGGCCGAAGGCAGTAAGGGGGAGGAGCAACCATGATCAAGCGCATTATCCGCGGCGCACTGGCCGCTATCGCGGGCTTGTTGCTGCTGAGCGGATGCTCGACCACGAATGGCATGGGTGGCGACCCGCGCGATCCTTTCGAGCACTACAACCGCAGCATGTTCGCGTTCAATGATTCGCTCGACCGCAACATCGTGAGGCCGGTCGCCGAGCGCTATGTCGAGCACCTTCCCGAATTTGTTCGTATCGCCGTGGGCAATTTCTTCGGCAACCTCGGCGACGTCTGGACTGCGGTCAATAATTACCTGCAGCTCAAGCCGGTCCAAGGCACGCAGGATACCGCGCGGGTGATCTTCAACACCACGCTCGGGCTGGCCGGCCTGATCGATTTCGCGACGCCCATGGGACTGCCCAAGCATGAAGAGGATTTCGGCCAGACCCTGGCAGTCTGGGGCGTAAAATCCGGTCCCTATCTGGTGTTGCCCGTGTTCGGCGCCAGCACCGTACGTGACGGTCTCGCCAAGCCGGTGGACCTGTTCGTGGATCCGGTGAGCCAGTTCCACAGCGAGCACTACAGGAACGGCGCCCGCATCCTTCGCGCGGTCGATGCCCGCGCCGAGTTGCTTGGCGCGTCCAGTCTGCTTGAGGACGTGGCGCTGGACCGCTACCAATTCCTGCGTGATGCCTATTTGCAGCGCCGCGCATGGCGCATACGCGATGGCGAGCCGGAGCCGGAAAGCCCCCAGGACTGAGCCGTCCCGACGGGTTTCGCGCTTGTAACGAAATTTGTCAGCGTGGCTGACTTCGCCGGCATTCGGTATCATTCAGTTCATCTTATCCGGCGCGTCCTCGCGCCTTCGCACTGACTACGATGAATATCCTCAAAGCCCTCTGCTTCTTGCTGTTCACGTCTTTCTCGCTGATGTCGGCAGGTGCGGGTGCCCAGGAAGCGCCCGACGTGCTGATCAAGCGCGTCAGCGAGGAGATCCTTGATCTCGCCAAGACCGACAAGCAGATCCAGGCTGGCAATCAGCACCGGATCATGGAAGTCGTACAGGGCAAGATCATCCCGCACGTCGATTTTCAGCGCATGACCGCATCGGCGGCCGGCCGTTTCTGGCGCGATGCCAGTCCCGAGCAGCAGGCGGCGCTGACCAATGAATTCAAGACCCTGCTCGTCTATACCTATTCGGGCGCGATATCGCAGATCCGCAACCAGAAGCTTGAGTTCAGACCGATGCGCGCGGCGGCCGACGACACTGATGTCGAGGTGCGCTCGAATGTGATTCAGCCGCGCGGCGAGCCGATCCAGCTGAATTACCGGCTCGAAAAGACACCGTCCGGCTGGAAGATTTATGACGTGAACATTCTTGGTGCCTGGCTTGTCGAAACTTACAAGGGTAGCTTTTCTGCCGAGATTCAGAAGGGTGGCATCGACGGCCTGATCAAGACGCTGACCGAGCGCAACAAGCGGCTGGCGGCCAACCCGCCCAAGCCCGCCATCAAGAGCTGAGTTCATGAGCTTTGCGCCATCCGCAATCACGCAGCAGGAGGCCGGCGATGTACTGCGCGCGGGTCTCAAGGCGCTGGAGGGTGGTGTCACCACCATCGATCTCGGCGGGTTGCAGCGTTTTGATTCGACGGCCGTGGCGACTTTGCTCGCCTGGCTGCGCGCGGCGGCTAAGCGCGGTGCATCGCTGCAGATTTCGGGGATGCCCGAAGGCTTGGGCAGCCTGGCGCGCGTTTACGGCGTTGCGCATCTTCTCGATCAAGCGCCTCTGACAGAACTCCGCTGACGTCGTTGTGCCGTCTTGCGGTACAGGTCGTATCGTCTGTCACGGCGCGCCTGGCCATTAACGGTCTGTCAGAGGCACGAAGCACCGACCGGCCGCAGTCGCGGCCTTTCCGTTGGCGCTTGGAAAATCCCCTATAATCAACGACTTTGCGCGGACTGTGAAGTTTGCGCGTATCACATTCCCTTCCCAGCCAAAATGGCCGCCATCCGGATCGATCAAATCAAAAAGCGCTACGGCTCGCTGCAGGCCCTCGGCGGTGTGTCGCTCGACATCGCACAGGGCGAATTTTTCGGACTGCTCGGCCCCAACGGCGCGGGCAAGACGACGCTGATTTCCATCATGGCCGGCTTGGCGCGTGCTGATCACGGTCGTGTCAGCATCCATGGCCATGACGTCGTCACGGACTACCGTGCTGCGCGCCGCTGCCTCGGTGTGGTACCGCAGGAACTGGTGTTCGACCCTTTTTTTACGGTGCGCGAGACGCTGCGCATGCAGTCCGGCTACTTCGGCATCTCCGACAACGATGCATGGATTGACGAAGTTCTGCACGAACTCGGGCTGACCGCCAAGGCCGACGCGAATATGCGCTCGCTGTCCGGCGGCATGAAACGTCGCGTGCTGGTGGCGCAAGCGTTGGTACACAAGCCGCCGGTGATCATGCTCGATGAGCCGACTGCCGGCGTCGACGTCGAGCTGCGGCAGACCTTGTGGAATTTCATCGGCCGGCTCAATCGCGAAGGCCATACCGTGGTGCTGACCACCCACTACCTTGAAGAGGCGCAGGCGCTGTGCAACCGGATCGCCATGCTGAAGGCGGGTCAGGTGGTCGCGCTCGACACGACGGCGGCGCTGATCCGCCGTATCTCGGGTTCACAACTGGTCGTCCGTCTGACTGGCGGCAGCCTGCCGGCATCGCTGCATGCGCTGGTGTCCCACCCGGACGAGCTGCTGCATGGTCGCCAATACACCTTGCGGGTGAATCATCATGACGAAGTCGAACCCATCCTGGCGACGATCCGGGAGGCGGGGCTGATGCTGGAAGACTTGCAGCTGCATCAGGCCGACCTGGAAGACGTGTTTTTGCAAATCATGGAGGGCGCGCAATGACGGGATTCCGCACCCTGCTGTACAAGGAGCTGCTGCGTTTCTGGAAGGTGGCGACGCAGACGCTGACCGCGCCTATCGTGACGGCGATGCTGTATCTGCTGATCTTCGGACATGTGCTGGAAGCACATGTGCAGGTTTTTCCGGGGGTTTCGTACACCGCCTTTCTGGTGCCCGGCCTGGTGATGATGAGCGTGCTGCAAAATGCGTTTGCAAACTCGTCTTCGTCATTGATCCAGTCGAAGATCACCGGCAACCTGGTGTTCGTGCTGCTGACCCCGCTGTCGCACTGGGAAATGTTTGGTGCGTACGTGTTGGCGGCGATGATCCGCGGCTTCCTGGTCGGTTTGGGCGTGCTGGCTATCACGGTGTGGTTCGCGAAACTGAGTTTCGTCGCGCCACTTTGGATCGTGGTGTTCGCGCTGCTCGGCGCAGCGATACTCGGCACCATGGGCCTGCTGGCCGGCATCTGGGCGGAAAAATTCGACCAGCTCGCTGCCTTCCAGAACTTCCTGATTGTGCCGGCGACTTTCCTGGCTGGCGTGTTTTACTCGGTGCATTCGCTGCCGCCGTTCTGGCTTGCGGTGTCGCACATGAACCCGTTCTTTTATATGATCGACGGCTTCCGGTATGGCTTCTTCGGCCATTCCGATATACCGCCGACCACCAGTCTCGCGATCGTGACGATGTTTTTCCTCATCCTGTCCGCGATTGCGATCACGTTGTTAAAGCGCGGCTACAAGTTGCGCCACTGATCGAAGAATTTTTGTGCAAAGGTTGAATCGTGCTGCCCACTCCTGATCTGATCAAGAACTACATTGCCTCTGGCCTCGAATGTACCCATCTCGAAGTGGAGGGGGACGGTCAGCATTTCACCGCGCTGATCGTGTCGTCCGCGTTTGCCGGCAAGCGACTGATCCAGCGCCATCAGCTGGTGTATGCGGCGCTGGGCGATCGCATGAAGGCGGAGATCCATGCACTGTCGATGAAGACGCTGACGCCCGAGGAGTACCAGGGCTGATGGACAAGCTGCTGATCCGCGGCGGCCGCCGTTTGTCCGGCGAGATTCCGATTTCCGGTGCGAAGAATGCAGCGCTGCCGATTCTGTGCGCCGGCTTGCTGACGGCTGACACGCTTGCTTTGTCGAATGTGCCCAAGCTGCAGGATGTCGCGACGATGGAAAAGCTGCTGCGGCAGATGGGTCTGTCGGTCGAGGAAAAGGCGGGCACGCTCGAGCTGTGCGGCCGCGACGTGGCGAAGCTGGAAGCACCCTACGAGATGGTCAAGACCATGCGTGCGTCCATCCTCGTGCTGGGGCCGCTGCTGGCTCGCTTTGGCGAAGCCAAGGTGTCACTGCCCGGCGGGTGTGCGATCGGCTCGCGTCCTGTCGACCAGCACATCAAGGGACTGCAGGCGATGGGTGCCGAGATCCGCATCGAGGGCGGCTACATCTATGCAAAGGCCAAGAAGCTCAAGGGCGCGCGCATCGTCACCGACATGATTACCGTCACCGGCACCGAAAACCTGCTGATGGCGGCGACGCTGGCCGATGGTGTCACTGTGCTCGAAAATGCGGCGCGTGAGCCCGAGGTGACCGATCTCGCCAATCTGCTGGTTGCGATGGGAGCGAAGATTGATGGCATTGGCAGCGACCGGCTGGTTGTGACTGGCGTGACGGCGCTGCATGGCGCCGCGCACAGCGTGGTGGCGGACCGTATCGAGACGGGCACCTTCATGTGTGCCGTCGCGGCGGCCGGTGGCGACGTGGTGCTGCAGCGCACACGCACCGATCTGCTCGATGCCGTAGTCGACAAGTTGCGCGAGACCGGCGTCATACTGACCGCTGGTGATGACTGGATTCGCGTGCAGATGGCCGGACGCCCGAAGCCTGTCGGCTTCCGTACCACCGAATACCCGGGCTTCCCGACCGATATGCAGGCACAGTTGATGGCACTGGACTGCCTTGCCGACGGCACCAGCCGCGTGACCGAGACCATTTTCGAAAACCGTTTCATGCATGTGCAGGAGCTGAACCGGCTGGGCGCGTCGATCGAGATCGATGGCCACACGGCGATCGTTCATGGTGTGCCGAGGCTGGTGGGCGCGCCGGTGATGGCAACGGACCTGCGCGCGTCGGCATCACTGGTCATCGCGGGCCTGGCGGCCGAAGGCGAGACCCTGGTCGACCGTATCTATCATCTGGATCGCGGATACGACCGGATGGAAGTCAAGCTGTCGGCCGTCGGTGCCGACATACAAAGAATCAAATAAAGAACGCAATGACGATGAACCAGACCCTGACGCTGGCCCTGTCGAAGGGACGGATTTTCGAGGAAACGCTGCCGCTGCTCGAGGCGGCGGGCATCGTGGTCACCGAAGACCCGGAGAAGTCGCGCAAGCTGATTTTGCCGACCAGCGATCCGGCGATTCGTGTCGTGATCGTACGCGCGTCCGATGTGCCGACCTACGTGCAGTACGGCGCGGCGGATTTCGGCGTGGCCGGTAAGGATGTGCTGCTCGAGCATGGCGGCGAGGGACTGTATCAGCCGATCGACCTGAATATCGCCAAATGCCGGATGTCGGTCGCGGTGCCGGCCGGTTTTGACTATCCGAACGCTGTGCGCCAAGGCGCGCGGTTGTCGGTGGTGACCAAATACGTGAACGTCGCGCGCGAGCACTTTGCCGCGAAAGGCGTACATGTCGACCTGATCAAGCTGTACGGTTCGATGGAGCTGGGCCCGCTGGTGGGCTTGTCGGATGCGATCGTCGATCTGGTATCGACTGGCAGTACGCTGCGCGCGAACAATCTGGTCGAGGTCGAGCACATCATGGATATTTCGTCGCGCCTCGTCGTCAACCGTGCCGCGCTGAAGCTGAAACGCGAGAAGCTGCAACCCATTATCGATGCCTTCGACAAGGCATCCCGTCGTGAAAAATAAATCTATGTCCGTACAGATCCGCCAGCTCGACAGCACTGATGCCGATTTCAATGCGAAATTGATGGCCGTGCTCGCGTTCGAGGCCTCCGAGGATGAGGCGATTGACCGCGCAGCCGCCGCCATCCTCGCCGACGTGAAGGCGCGCGGCGACGCCGCCGTGCTCGAGTACACGAACAAGTTTGATCGCCTGTCCGGTGCCAGCGTCGCTGCGTTGGAAATTCCGCGTGCTGAATTGCAGGCAGCACTGGCCGGTTTGCCCGACGCACGCCGGCTAGCGCTGCAGCAGGCCGCCGACCGTGTGCGGGCCTACCACGAGCGTCAGAAGAAGGAGTGCGGTTCGGACGGATTTACCTTCACCGAGGCTGACGGCACCGTGCTGGGCCAGAAGGTCACCCCGCTGGACAAGGTCGGTATCTACGTCCCGGGCGGCAAAGCGGCTTATCCGTCGTCGGTGCTGATGAACGCCATTCCCGCGAAGGTGGCTGGCGTGGCCGACGTGATCATGGTGGTGCCGACGCCGGACGGCGTGAAGAACCCGCTGGTTCTGGCGGCGGCGCAAATCGCCGGTGTCGACCGCGTATTCACGATCGGCGGCGCACAGGCCGTTGGCGCGCTGGCGCACGGCACGGCAACCATTCCGCAGGTCGACAAGATCGTCGGGCCGGGCAATGCGTATGTCGCTGCGGCGAAGCGGCGCGTGTTCGGCATCGTCGGCATCGACATGATCGCCGGCCCGTCGGAAATCCTCGTCCTGGCGGATGGCAGCACCGATCCTGACTGGGTCGCGATGGACCTGTTCTCACAGGCCGAGCATGACGAGCTCGCGCAGTCGATTCTGGTGTGCCCGGATGCGGCATATCTTCAGCGCGTTCGTGCCAGCATCGACAAGCTGATCGATGGCATGCCGCGCCGCGATGTGATCCGTACTTCGCTGACCCATCGCGGCGCAATGGTCAAGGTGCGCGATATGGACGAAGCCTGCGAGATCGCCAACCTGATCGCTGCTGAACACCTCGAAATCTCGGCGCTCGAGCCGACCCGCTGGGCCGACAAGATCCGTCACGCGGGGGCGATGTTCCTCGGCCGCTATTCGTCTGAGTCGCTGGGCGACTACTGCGCCGGACCGAACCACGTGCTGCCGACGTCGCGCACTGCGCGCTTTTCGTCGCCGCTGGGTGTGTACGACTTCCAGAAACGCTCGTCGATCATCTACGTCAGCGAGGCCGGCGCTCAGACACTGGGCCAGGTCGCTGCTGAACTCGCCTATGGCGAAGGCCTGCAGGCGCATGCGCGCTCGGCCGAGCTGCGACTGAAGTGAGCGCGGCATGTCGGTAGCCAAAAACATCATTCGCGCTGACGTACGCGCGCTGTCCGCGTACCACGTGCCGGATGCTTCCGGTTTTGTGAAGCTGGACGCGATGGAAAACCCGTACACACTGCCACCTGAGCTGCAGCGGCAGCTGGGCGAGCGGCTCGGCGCAGTGGCGCTGAACCGCTATCCGGTGCCCTCGTATGCGGGATTGAAGGCGGCGATTCGCGAGCACATGGGCGTGCCGGGCGGTTTTGACGTCGTGCTCGGCAACGGCTCGGATGAGCTGATTTCCATCGTGTCAGTCGCCTGCGCGAAGCCGGGCGCGAAGGTGCTCGCGCCGGTGCCGGGTTTTGTCATGTATGCGATGTCGGCGCAGTTCGCCGGACTCGAATTCGTTGGTGTGCCGCTGAATGTGGATTTGTCGCTGGATCGCGATGCCATGCTGGCGGCGGTGCGAGAGCATCGCCCGGCCATCACCTATCTGGCCTATCCCAACAATCCGACGGGCAACCTGTTCGATCTGGAGACGATGCTGGCGATCATTCGTGAGGTCGGCGACACCGGTATCGTGGTGGTCGATGAGGCTTATCAGCCGTTCGCCGGCACCAGCTTCATGCCGCGATTGCCAGATCATCCTAACGTGATCGTGATGCGCACCGTCTCCAAACTCGGTCTGGCCGGTATCCGGCTCGGTTACATGTCAGCGTCGGCCGAGTTGCTGGCCGAGTTCGACAAGGTACGCCCGCCGTACAACGTAAATGTGCTGACTGAAACCACCGCTGCCTTTGTGCTCGAGCATGCTGCGGTTCTCGATGCGCAGGCCGTCAGCCTCTGCGACGAACGCGCCAGGCTAGCCGCTGCGCTGGCTGAAATGCCGGGCGTGACGGTGTTTCCTTCGGCGGCCAATTTCATCCTGCTTCGCGTCGTACAGCCAGGCCTGACGGGCAGTATCGTGTTCGAGCGCCTGCTGCAGAGGAAGGTGCTGGTGAAAAATGTCGGTAAAATGCACGCTCTGCTGGAAAACTGCCTGAGGGTGACCGTGAGCACCGCGGCCGAAAACGCACTCTTCCTCGACGCACTGAAGCCCAGCCTGAATATCTGACCGACCCTCAACATGGCCATCGAACGCAAAGCGGAAGTCGTCCGCGATACCAGCGAAACCCGAATTCGGGTCGCGATCAACCTCGACGGTACCGGCCAGCAAAAGCTGAACACCGGCGTGCCCTTCCTCGACCACATGCTGGATCAGATCGCACGACACGGCCTGATTGACCTCGATATCGAGGCGAAGGGTGATCTGCACATTGACGCCCACCATACAGTGGAAGACGTTGGCATCACGCTCGGTCAGGCCTTCGCCAAGGCGATCGGTGACAAGAAGGGTATCCGCCGCTATGGCCACGCGTATGTGCCGCTGGATGAGGCGCTATCTCGCGTCGTGGTCGATTTCTCCGGCCGTCCGGGACTGGAATTCCACGTCCCGTTCACGCGCTCCATGATCGGGCAGTTCGATGTCGACCTGACCCACGAATTTTTCCAGGGCTTCGTGAACCATGCGCAGCTGACGCTGCACATTGACAACGTGCGCGGTGTGAATGCGCATCACCAGTGCGAGACAGTGTTCAAGGCCTTTGGCCGGGCGCTCCGGATGGCGGCCGAGCTTGATCCGCGTGCTGCCGGCACTATCCCGTCGACCAAGGGCAGCCTCTGACCGACTGAAGCCGTGCATGCGGTGTGCGGCAGTACCCACTCATTCATGAACAAGATCGTTGTCGTTGATTACGGTATGGGCAATTTGCGCTCGGTTGCGCAAGCGCTGATCCATGTTGCCCCGGAAGCTGATGTGAGAGTCAGCAGCAGCCCTGAAGCGCTACGCGAGGCTGACCGTATCGTGCTGCCCGGACAGGGCGCGATGCCCGATTGCATGGCTTCGCTGCGTGAATCCGGATTGCTGGAAGCGCTGCTCGAAGCCGCACGCAACAAGCCGTTGTTCGGCGTTTGTGTCGGCGAGCAGATGATGTTCGACTGGAGCGAAGAGGGCGATGCACACTGCCTGTCACTCATGCCCGGCAAGGTGATCCGCTTCCGTCTCGACGACCAGCGCCAGCCGGACGGCTCGCGTTACAAGGTGCCGCAGATGGGCTGGAATCGCGTGCACCAGCGCGGTGCTCACCCGATGTGGTCCGGCGTACCCGACGACTCCTATTTTTATTTCGTTCACAGCTACTATGCGGTACCCGACAATCCGGCGCATGTGCTGGGCGAAACGACCTACGGCGTGAATTTTTGCTGCGCTGCAGGTCGCGATAATATATTTGCCACGCAATTCCACCCAGAAAAAAGCGCAGCAGCAGGTTTGCAGCTTTATAAAAATTTTGTACATTGGAACCCGTGACCTGCTTATGGCGCGCGTCCGATCCCTCCTGAACTTTCCTGACTGAATCTTCCCCCTGTAGCCATGCTGCTCATACCCGCTATCGACCTCAAGGACGGCCATTGCGTTCGCCTCAAGCAAGGTGACATGGACCAGGCCACTGTGTTTTCAGACGACCCTGCAAAAATGGCCCGGCACTGGCTTGAGCAAGGCGCCCGCCGGCTGCATCTGGTCGACCTGAACGGTGCCTTCGCTGGTAAACCAAAAAATGAGCCGGCGATCAAATCCATCCTCGCGGCCGTGCGCGAATATGCCGAGGAACACGGCATCGAAGAGATCCCGGTCCAGCTCGGCGGTGGCATTCGTGATCTCGACACCATCGAGCGGTTTCTGGATGATGGCATTTCCTACGTGATCATTGGCACGGCCGCTGTGAAGAACCCCGGTTTCCTGCACGATGCGTGCGGCGCGTTCCCGGGGCAGATCATCGTTGGCCTGGATGCGAAAGACGGCAAGGTGGCCACCGACGGGTGGAGCAAGCTGTCCGGCCATGAGGTGATCGATCTCGCAAAGAAGTTCGAGGACTATGGCTGCGAGGCGATCGTCTATACCGACATCGGCCGTGACGGCATGATGAAGGGCGTGAATATTGAAGCCACCGTGAAGCTCGCCCAGAGCATGACGATTCCAGTGATTGCATCAGGTGGCGTACATACGATCAAGGACGTCGAGGCGCTGTGCGCCGTGCAGGATGAGGGCATCGAGGGCGTGATCTGTGGCCGATCGATCTACGAAGGCACGTTGAACCTCAGCGAGGCGCAGCAGCGTGCCGACGAATTGTCCGGCGACCTCGACGAAGGCTGACATGACCCTCGCGAAACGCATCATCCCCTGCCTGGATGTGACTGCGGGGCGGGTGGTCAAGGGCGTCAATTTCGTTGAGCTGCGCGATGCCGGTGATCCGGTCGAGATTGCGCGCCGCTATGACGATCAGGGCGCCGACGAGATTACTTTTCTCGATATCACCGCATCGTCGGATGACCGTGACCTGATTCTGCACATCATTGAGGACGTTGCGTCGCAGGTCTTCATTCCGCTGACGGTCGGCGGTGGCGTGCGTGCGGTCGATGATGTGCGGCGCCTGCTGAACGCTGGCGCGGACAAGGTCAGCATCAATACGTCAGCCGTCACCAACCCGCAGTTGGTCGCCGATGCGGCCAGCCGCTATGGCTCGCAGTGTATTGTCGTCGCGATTGACGCCAAGCGCAGCTCGGCTGGCCACTGGGAAGTGTTCACGCATGGTGGTCGCAAGGCGACCGGGCTGGATGCAGTAGAGTGGGCGCGCAAGATGCAGGCGCTCGGCGCAGGAGAGATTCTGCTGACCAGCATGGACCGCGACGGCACGAAGGTCGGTTTCGACTTGCTGCTGACGCGCGCTGTGTCGGATGCCGTGTCGATTCCGGTGATTGCATCGGGCGGCGTCGGCGGTCTGAAGGACCTCGCCGACGGCATTATCGAAGGACATGCGGACGCGGTACTCGCGGCAAGCATTTTTCATTATGGGCAGCACACGGTGCAGGAAGCAAAGGCATTCATGGCAGCGCAAGGCATACCGATGAGGCTCGCATGAGTGCAAGGAACAAGTGGCTCAACCGGATCAAATGGGATGAGCATGGTCTCGTGCCGGTGATTGCACAGGAAGTCGGCAGCAATGACGTGTTGATGTTCGCCTGGATGAATCGCGAAGCGCTGGAGCGCACCGCTGAACTGGGTCAGGCTGTCTACTGGAGCCGGTCACGCAAGAAGCTGTGGCACAAAGGCGAGGAGTCCGGTCATTTTCAAAAAGTGCATGAGATTCGCATCGATTGCGATGAGGATGTCGTGCTGCTGAAGGTTGAGCAGGTGGGCGGGCTGGCCTGCCACACCGGCCGTCACAGCTGCTTCTTCAACAAGTTCCTGGACGGCAGCGAGCCGGACTGGGTCGAGGCTGACCCGGTGCTGAAGGATCCGGATCACATCTATAAAAAATAAGATGAGCGATATTCTTCAACGTCTCGCCGAAGTGATCGAAAGGCGCAAGCCGGCCGCCGGCGGCGATCCCGACAAATCTTACATCGCTCGCCTGTTCCAAAAGGGTGACGATGCGATCCTTAAGAAGGTCGGCGAAGAAGCGACCGAGTCGGTAATGGCGGCGAAGGACGTACGCCACGGCGCCGATCCGGCCACGCTGGTCTATGAATGCGCGGACCTGTGGTTCCATTCGCTGATCATGCTCGCGCAGTTTGGCCTGACGCCGCAGCAGGTGCTTGATGAGCTCGCGCGCCGCGAGGGTCTGTCCGGCATCGAGGAAAAGGCAAACCGCAAGCTACAGGCGCGCGAGCAGGACGAAACGGGGAAATAGCGCTTGGTCGGGCGGCGCACAAGCGGCGCCGATGCTGCGACCGATGTCAGCGCACAGCCGGCCCACACAGCAGCCTTCAGGAGCTTACTTTGGATAACTGTATTTTTTGCAAGATCGCGTCGGGCGCCATCCCGGCTAAAAAGGTTTACGAAGACGACGAACTGATCGCCTTCCACGATATCAATCCGGCCGCGCCGGTGCACTTGCTGCTGGTGCCGCGCGAACATATCGCGACACTGGCCGATTGTGACGACAAGCATCAGGGATTGTTGGGTAGAATGCTGCTGCTCGCGCCGAAGCTTGCTCAGGAACAGGGTGGTGGATACCAGAAAAATGCCGACGGTCCCGCCGGCGGCTTCAAAACCCTCTTCAACACTGGTCCTGACGGTGGTCAAGAGGTGTACCATCTACATTTGCATGTCATGGGTGGGCCACGCCCGTGGCGCGGACAGCGCTGACACGGCGCTAATTCAGAGACAGGGGCCTGCGGGCCAGGCTAGGAGAAGACAATGGGTTCGTTCAGTATTTGGCACTGGGTCATCGTGCTGGTGATTATCATGCTGGTGTTTGGCACGAAAAAGCTCGGCAATATCGGCTCTGACCTCGGCAAGGCCGTCAAGGGTTTCAAAGATGGCGTCAAGGGTTCCGAAGATCCGGCTGCGCCTGCGCAGCAAGTGGCCGACAAGGCGACGATCGACGTCGAAGCCAAAGAAAAGTCCAAGAGCTGATCTCGCCCTTGCTGGCAGCGGGCGTCATCTGCCTGCCCGCTGCGTCCTCTCGATTCCTCTCCCGACATGATTGACCTTGGTCTTTCCAAACTCGCGCTGATCGGTGCGGTCGCGCTGGTCGTGATCGGCCCGGAAAAGCTGCCTACAGTCGCTCGCATGGCCGGGACGCTGTTCGGCCGCGCCCAGCGCTACATCAATAACGTGAAAGCCGAGGTCAGTCGCGAGATGCAGATGGATGAGCTGCGCAAGATGCACTCGAACATCGTCGACGCCGCCACCAAGCTGAATCAAAATGTCAGCGACCAGGTCGCTGAAGTCGGCAAGGAAATGGAGGAGGCCGGCAAGGAGCTGACCGACTCGCTCGCCGAGGCCAGCGATGCGTTCGAGGGCGGTCACGACTATCGTCGTGTGCCTTCGCAATGGGAGCTAGACGCGAAGCGGCGTGATTTCCGCAAGAAAAAGCTCTCCCAAACCAGTGGTCTGCCGATCTGGTACAAGCGCCAGAGCGGCCGCAAGACCCACGTGATGTCGGGTGCTGCGCGCGTCGCTCGTTACCGACCCCATTCCGGCAAGACCGTGAAGTTCTTCGACTGATCTCATGTCCGACGACAAGCCGTCCGGTATCCAGGAAAATTTCATCTCGCATTTGATCGAGTTGCGCACGCGACTGGTGCGCGCCTCGGTCGTGGTGCTGGCCGTGTTCGTAGTGCTGTTTGCGGTCTGGCCCGGTGCCGCCGCGATCTACGATTTCATGGCCCAACCGATGCTGCATGCGCTGCCTGCAGGGTCGAAAATGATCGCGACCGGCGTGATCACGCCTTTCATGGTGCCCATGAAGGTCACGATGGCGGTCGCGCTGATTGTGTCGCTGCCGTGGGTGCTGTATCAGGGCTGGGCCTTTGTGGCCCCGGGGCTGTACATGCATGAAAAGCGGCTGGTGGCCCCATTGATCATCTCGTCGACGGTGCTGTTTGTCGTGGGTGTCGCGTTCTGTTATTTCTTCGTTTTCGGTACCGTGTTCAAGTTCATCAGCGACTTTGCGCCGAAGTCGATCACGGTGGCGCCGGACATCGAGAATTATCTCGATTTCGTACTGATGATGTGCCTCGCCTTTGGGTTGACTTTCGAGGTGCCTGTTGTCGTGATCGTGCTGGTACGTATGGGGCTGGTGACAGTCGAGAAGCTCAAGATGATCCGACCGTACGTGATTGTCGGCGGATTCGTGATCGCCGCGATTGTTACGCCACCGGACATCATGAGTCAGCTGTTCCTGGCGATTCCGCTTTGCCTGCTTTATGAGGTGGGAATCCTGCTCGCGCCCTTGTTCGTCAAGGTGACGCAGGCACCAGAAGAGACGACCGAATCGACCTAGATGCTGCGCCGTGCACGGTGCTCGTGAGCAGCCTGCTCAGCGTATTTCGCCAGCGCTGCGCAGCCAGGTCACCAATGGCAAGCCAGCGCGATAATCCTCCAGCAGCAGCGTCGGCAGCCGGTCTGGCGAGATGCGGCTGACGCTCATTTCGCGCCACACCAGAAAACTCTTCAGCTTGATCTGCTCGATATGCGGCGCGTCCGCATCGAAGCCTTTCGGCGGCCGAACCAGACGGTCCTCCGGACTCAGCCCGCCAAAACGTTCGTTCAAATCCTTGTTCTTCAGCAGCTTTGTAAATCCGCTCGCATCCGCAACGATATGCTGGCGGATCGTGCGCAGCCGGTCGGACGGCGGCATGTATTCGCCGCAGGCAGTCAGCAACTTACCTTGGGCGTCAATGTGGAAATAGTAGGCTGGGCCGCCACCCTGGCTTGGCTTTTTCAGGCCGCTGGCCGTGATGGATGCCGAGAACGTGGTTTTGTAGGGATCGCGGTCGCGCGCGAAGCGCAGATCGCGATTGATACGGAACAATGCGCGCTTCGGATTGCAAGCAACGACGGCAGGATCAAACTTCGCGATATCGGCAATCAGGGTCGTGACGAGCTCGAGGAACTCAGCGCGCAGGATGTCATAGCGCGGCTTGTTCATTACGAACCATGCGCGGTGATTGTTTTCGGCGAGCTCGTGCAGAAATTGTGTCAGGTCACGCAGATGCACGATACTTACTCCGTATCCGGCAGTGGCATTTGCTTCATCCGAGGACGCTTTCCGACGACGACGCTCAGTCGGGTTTCCTGCGACTTGCGCAATACGACCAGATCGATTTTTTCTCCTGGAGACAGTTGCGCGACCAGATTCAGCATAGCCACGGTGTCGGTGACGGGTTGCTCGCCCACAGCGAGCAGGATATCCCCCGGCTTCACGCCCGCCTTGTCAGCCGGCCCGCCTTTGAGTACACCGGCGATAATCGTGCCCGAGCTTTTTTGCAGCCCGAAGCTGTCGGCCAGTTCAGGGGTAATGTCCTGCGGTTCCACACCGATCCATCCGCGCACGACCTGTCCGTTACGGATGATCGATTCCATGACCGTTTTCACTGTGGTGACGGGAATCGCGAAGCCGATACCGAGCGAACCGCCACTGCGTGAATAGATCGCCGTGTTGATGCCGAGCAGATGGCCGTTGGTATCGACCAGGGCGCCGCCGGAATTGCCGGGGTTAATCGCCGCGTCGGTCTGGATGAAGTTTTCGAAGGTGTTGATGCCGAGGTGGTTGCGTCCTAGCGCAGAGACGATCCCCATGGTAACGGTCTGGCCGACGCCGAACGGATTGCCGATCGCCAGTACGACATCGCCGACCTTGGCATGATCGAGCCTGCCTAGCGTAATTGAGGGCAGGGCTTTCAGGCTGACCTTGATGACGGCGAGATCCGTCTCCGGATCCGTGCCCACCAGCCGTGCCGGCGCTTTGCGGCCATCAGCAAGCGCCACTTCGATTTCGGCGGCGGATTCGATCACATGGTTGTTGGTCAGAATATAACCATCCGGGCTGACGATGACGCCGGAGCCGAGACTGAATTGCCGCTCGTCCTGCGCGCCAAAGTTGTCGCCGAAGAAGCGGCGGAACAAGGGGTCGTCACTGAATGGATGCGCTTGCCTGCGCGCGGCCTTCGTGGTGAAGATGTTCACCACAGCCGGCATGGCGCGCTGCGAAGCGGTGCGATAGGTCGACTGCTCGGAAGGTGGATTCCCTTCGACTTCACGTACCGGCACGGTGGTCGATTGCAGCGCGACTCCCCCCGGGGGGCGCGACAGCCACTCGGGTTTCAGGGTCGCTACAATGAACCACAATGCCAGCGCAACCGTGACGGTTTGCGCAAACAACAACCACAGACGACGCATGACGGGACAGGGCAATGAGCGAAAGGGAAGGAAATAGTGTGCCGCGCGATGCGATAGAAAAACACCTCGCAGTCACGCTCGATATTAACCGTTTTCGGGATTACTGCCCAAACGGTCTGCAGGTCGAAGGGCGTGGTCAGGTGAGTCGCTTGGTCACTGGCGTAACGGCGAATCTCGCGCTGCTGGAGGCGGCGGTCGCGATGAGAGCCGACATGGTGCTGGTTCATCATGGATATTTTTGGCGGGGCGAGGATCCGCGTGTCGTCGGTCCGCGGCAGCGGCGGCTCAAGCTGCTGCTGGCGCATGAGATCAACTTGTTTGCTTACCACTTGCCGTTGGATGCGCACCCCGAACTCGGGAACAACGCGCAGCTTGCGAAGGTACTTGGTTTCGAACCGGACGGTTTTTTTGGTGAACAAGATCTTGGCTGGCTGGGGCATTCAACAGCAACGACGGCCGGGCAACTCGCCGAGCGGGTTGCTCAGGCACTGGGGCGACAACCTATGCTGATTGGCGAACCCGATCGACCGATCGGCCGCATCGCATGGTGTTCGGGCGCAGCGCAGAACGCGATGGACTCTGCCATCGCTGCCGGCGCAACGGCCTATCTGAGTGGCGAGATTTCGGAGCAGACGGTACACCTCGCGCGCGAGTCTGGCGTCGCCTATCTTGCGTGTGGCCATCATGCGACCGAACGCTATGGTGTACAGGCGCTGGGTGAGCATCTGGCACGCGAATTCGGAATAGCGCACAGCTTCGTCGATATTCAAAACCCCGTCTGAGTTTGTCGGGGCGATCTTCAAGTCGTGGCGTGCTTCCTTTTTCTCCGGGGCGTGATAATTGTGGTTCGGGGCGAACTGACATCAAATCGGCACGGAACTAAGCGGGAGGAATCTGTACCGAGCTTGCGTTTGTGTCCCGAGTCAGGCTCATTGTCATGCTATCGCTCCGATCGTCTCCCACTTGCCGAGTCATGGTCGTCGAAGACGATATTGTCACCCGTCGACTTCTTTGTAATGCGATCGAGCTCGAGCCATCGCTCAGTCTGAGCGCCGCATTCGGCAGCGTGGCCGAAGCCCAAAAATATCTCGAGCACACGCTGATTGACTTGCTGCTGACCGATCTGGGTCTGCCAGACGGTTCCGGTCTATCGGTGATTCGCACCTGCCATCAACTGTCGCCACAGGCGGACATCATGGTGATTACCCTGTCGAGCGACGAAGATCAGATCCTCGCTTGCATCGAGGCCGGTGCGTCTGGCTACGTGTTGAAGGAATCAGGGCACATCAATATTCTGCGGTCCATACTCGAGTTACGCTCGGGCGGGTCGCCAATCAGCCCAGTGATCGCACGCAAGGTTCTTGCGCGTATGCGTCGGTATGCAGCGGATAGTGACTTCAGCGATGCGTCCGAAGACGCGATGCTGACCCGTCGTGAGTCGGCCATTCTCGAGCTGATATCGCGCGGTGGAACCTACGCGAAGGTGGCCCAGGCACTCGGCATCTCGGTGGGTACTGTGCAGACCCATGTGAAGCACATCTATGCGAAGTTATCCGTGCATTCGCGCACCGAGGCCATCATCGAGGCTCAACGGCGCGGCCTGATTTCCAGCGAGCCCTCCCGATTCCGGCTGCGCGACTTGCGCTGACTATCCAGCGCATCGGCCCCTGTGCAAGTGCATCACGCCCTTGAGACAGAAAGATCGCACAGCCTTCATTCCCTCAGAGCTCGCCTGCCAGTTTGCTTGCGTCGATGTTGCTCGTCATGCCAATTCGATAAAACCCGGCAGCTCCTCCCGCCTGGTAGCAATATGGAAATTACCGAAATGCCAAGGCTAAACCTCGGTCGCCTTCTCGCCCCCTGCTTACTATTCAGTCAGGCCTCCGATATAATGTAGGGTTGCGGGAAGTTCCAAAAAATTAGCACTTTATTGATTGGGGTTGTCATGAGTGACGAAAATCAGGTCGACTCGGGTCGACGCGGCCTGCTGGTTGCGACCTGTGCGGCCGGTGGTGTGGCGGGTCTGGCGGGAGCCGGGGCCTTTGTGTCAACGTTCGAGCCGTCTGAGCGCGCGAAAGCGGCTGGCGCACCGGTCGAGATCGACATCGGCGACCTCAAGGCGGGCGAGATGAAAACCGTTGAGTGGCGTGGCAAGCCAGTGTGGGTCGTCAAGCGCACACCGGAAATGATCGCTTCGCTGAAAAAGACGGATGGTCAGGTTGCTGATCCCAAGTCAGAGCGCAATCCGAACGAGCTGACGCCCGAATACGCGCGGAACGAGCATCGCTCGATCAAGCCGGAAATCCTGGTCGCGGTGGGCATCTGCTCGCATCTGGGCTGCTCGCCCTCGACCAAGTTCCAGACGGGTGCGCAGCCGTCGCTGCCGGATGACTGGCAGGGCGGTTTCCTCTGTCCGTGCCATGGCTCGACGTTCGACCTGGCTGGCCGAGTGTTCAAAAACGTGCCGGCACCTGACAATCTCGAGGTTCCGCGCCATATGTACGTTAGCGATACCCGCATCGTGATTGGCAAAGACGAGAAAGGCGAGGCTTGATCATGGCATTCGTTGAAAAGAAATTGCCGGCCGATGCGCCGGCTGCCGAAAAGGCGCTTGCGTGGGTGGACTCCCGCTTCCCGCTGACCAAACTCTGGAATGATCAGTGGGGCAAGTATTACGCACCGAAGAACTTCAACCTGTTCTACCTGTTCGGCTCACTTGCTGCACTGGTTCTGGTGATCCAGATCGTCACGGGCATTTTCCTCGTGATGAACTACAAGCCGGACGCAAACCTTGCGTTTGCTTCGGTTGAATACATCATGCGCGAAGTGCCTTGGGGCTGGCTGGTGCGTTACATGCACTCGACCGGCGCTTCCGCGTTCTTCATCGTGGTGTATCTGCACATGCTGCGCGGATTGCTTTACGGCTCTTACCGCAAGCCGCGCGAGCTGATCTGGCTGTTTGGTGTCGGCATCTTCCTTTGCCTGATGGCCGAGGCCTTCTTCGGCTACCTGCTGCCGTGGGGTCAGATGTCGTACTGGGGCGCACAGGTGATCGTGAACCTGTTCGGCGCTATTCCGTTCATCGGTCCTGATCTGTCGCTGTGGATCCGCGGTGATTACGTGGTGTCCGATGCGACCCTGAACCGCTTCTTCGCTTTCCACGTGATCGCGATTCCGCTGGTGCTGCTTGGCCTCGTCGTCGCCCACCTGATCGCGCTGCACGAAGTCGGCTCGAATAATCCGGATGGTATCGAAGTCAAGGACAACCTTGGTCCGGACGGTCATGGCGTCGATGCGATCCCGTCGCATCCGTATTACACGACCAAGGACATCTTCGGTGTCGCCTGCTTCCTGTTCATCTTTAGCGCGGTGGTCTTTTTTGCGCCGGAGTTTGGTGGGTACTTCCTCGAGTACAACAACTTCATCCCCGCTGATCCGCTGAAGACTCCGCCGCATATCGCGCCGGTCTGGTACTTCACGCCGTTCTATTCGATCCTGCGTGCGACGACTTCTCAGTTCATGTATGCGCTGATTGCCGGTGTGCTCGCGTATGGCGTGCTGATCGCTCTGAAAACCAAGCTGCCAGGCAAGGTGAAGCAGGCAGTGATGGGTGTGGCTGTCGTGGTTGCCGTATTGATGCTGGTGCTGGATGCGAAGTTCTGGGGCGTGGTGCTGATGGGTGTGTCGGTGGTGATTCTGGCTACGCTGCCGTGGATCGATCATTCTCCGGTGCGGTCGATCCGCTATCGTCCGGACTGGCACAAGTGGGTCTACGTGGCGTTTGGTATCGCCTTCCTGATCCTCGGCTATCTGGGCGTACAGGCACCGACCGCGGGCCGCACGCTGGTCGCGCAGATCTGCACCTTCGTCTATTTCGGCTTCTTCCTGCTGATGCCGTGGTGGAGCACGATGGGCACCTTCAAGACTGTACCGACCCGCGTGAACTTCAAGCCGCACTGAGCCGCAAAGGAATATAAAAAATGAAACTCCTGAAAAAACTGCTGGCGGCTCTGGCATTGGTTCCGGTTCTGGCCGTCGCTTCGGAAGGCGGATTCCCGCTCGATCGCGCACCGGATCGCAGTTCCGACCTGTCTTCGCTGCAGAATGGCGCGCGGCTGTTCGTCAACTATTGCCTGAATTGCCATTCGGCATCGCTGGTCCGCTACAATCGTTTGCGCGATATCGGACTGTCGGAAGACCAGATCCGCGATAATCTGCTGTTCACCAGTGACAAGGTGGGCGCCTTGATGAAGGCCACGATGCCTGAAAAGGACGCAAAAGAATGGTTTGGGGGTGTTCCTCCAGACCTGTCGGTGATCATCCGCGCAAAATCATCGGCTGAGGGCACAGGTGCGGATTATGTGTACACCTATCTGCGCACCTACCATCAGGATGACACCCGTCCGACCGGCTGGAACAATCTGGCTTTCCCGGGCGTGGGCATGCCGAACGTGCTGTGGGAGTTGCAGGGCGTCCGCAAGGCGAAGTTTGTCGAAGAAAAGGATCCGCACGAAGAGGGCAAGACGGTGCACAAATTTGCCGGCTTCGAGCAGGTCACGGCAGGTAAGCTGAGCGCTCAGGAATTCGATTCGTCGGTGGCCGATCTCGTCGCTTTCATGGGCTGGATGGCCGAGCCGATCAAGGCGAAGCGTCAGGCGATCGGCGTCTGGGTGCTGTTGTTCCTCGCCTTGCTGGTGTTCTTGACCTGGCGTCTCAATGCGTCATTTTGGAAAGAAGTTAAATAAGTAGAACTGTTCATCGATCGGCCGGCAAGCCCGCTTAGGGCTTGAGCAACGACCGACGGTACAGATATCGTATGCAGGGTGAGACGACTGTCGTCTCACCCTCTTTGTTTCAAGGGACTGCAATCATGATGGTTCTCTATTCGGGCACAACTTGCCCGTTCTCCCAACGCTGCCGCCTGGTCTTGTTCGAAAAGGGCATGGACTTTGAGATACGCGATGTGGACCTGTTCAACAAGCCGGAGGACATCTCTACGATGAATCCTTACGGTCAGGTGCCGATTCTGGTCGAGCGTGAATTAGTGCTCTACGAGTCGAACATCATCAATGAATACATTGACGAGCGTTTTCCTCACCCGCAACTCATGCCGGCTGATCCGCTGATGCGTGCCCGTGCGCGACTGATGCTGTTCAACTTCGAAAAGGAGCTGTTCGTTCATGTGCATACGCTCGAGAACGAGAAGTCGCGTGCAGCAGAAAAAGCCCATGAAAAGGCGCGGATCGAAATTCGTGATCGGTTGACCCAGCTTGCTCCGCTGTTCCTGAAGAACAAGTACATGCTCGGTGACGAATTCTCCATGCTCGACGTGGCAATCGCACCGCTGCTGTGGCGCCTCGACCACTACGGTATTGAGCTATCGAAGACCGCCGCACCGCTGATGAAGTATGCTGAGCGGATCTTCTCGCGTCCCGCATATATTGAGGCGCTGACACCCTCCGAAAAGGTGATGCGCCGCTGATCGAGCCAGGACCTGTTCCGATGAGTGAAATTTCCACCAAGCCCTATCTGCTGCGCGCACTGTACGAGTGGTGTACCGATAATGGCTTCACTCCCTATATTGTCGTCTCGGTCGATGCCGGCACGCGCGTGCCAATGGAGTTCGTCAAGAATGGCGAGATTGTGCTGAACATCAGCTTTGACGCGACCGGCAACTTGAAGATGGACAACGAGATGATCACCTTCAAGGCCCGGTTCGGCGGAATCGCAAGGGAGCTTGCGATTCCGGTTGCGAATGTCAGCGCAATCTATGCACGCGAGAACGGGCAGGGCATGGCGTTTGAAGTCTTGCGAGGTGAAGAAGACACTTCGCCGGTGCCTGGAGCGGAGATTGATGGATCGGCCGAGAAAAAAGGCCCGCTACTTGCCGCGGTGCCTTCGGGCGACGATGCGGTTGTGTCTGACGGCGCGTCAAGTACACCTGAAGAATTGCCGGAGCCGCCGAAGCCAAGTGGTCGCCCGCGCCTCACGCGTATCAAATAACGTATAATTTCGCCTCTTTGCCGGCTTAGCTCATCAGGTAGAGCACTTGATTTGTAATCATGGGGTGGCGGGTTCGAGTCCTGCAGCCGGCACCAGTCATTGAAAGGGTTAGCGCTTTAACGAGCGCTAACCCTTTTTCATTTTCCGCAGTCCCGTAATCTTCCTGTACTCCTTTGGTATTCCAGCGCGAGCGATACACCGGATGCATTCAAACTCGCTGGTGTTGATCTTGTTCAAGGGTTCGTATTCTCGCGCCCGTTAGACAACGAGAGTGCCCTTGCACTGCTCAGGACGGAACTTGTCGATTAGGACAATTCGGGTTTTCTTGGCTGTATTTGGATGTGTCCGAGTGCTCGCTCCTAAAAGTTCGTAGAGCCAGCCTATCCGCGATACCCACTCGCACCTTGCAGAACCGTCAACGGCTGAATAACCCCCTGGAAAGCTCATGATGTCCAAGCTGTTCGAGCGCTTGGGCTGCGCCGGCGCGGTCGCGCTCTTCACGGTTCTGACTTAACTTCGATTTGGCGACGACTCGCGTAAACGCAATCTCAACGCCGATAATGCCCTGAAGCATCATGGCAATGTAGTCCGGTGGCGCATCACCCATCCGCCAAGCCCGCTCTCCCTCTGTTCTGGCTTCGTGTGTCCGCGTCAGCCGACCTACCACCGCGCGCAAGAATTTCTCGTCTTGCGTAAAGCGGATCTTCCCGTAGACGTTAACGACCTGGTAATTCCAAGTCGGCACCAGCCGGTGGGTTTCATGCTTGCTTGGATACCAGTTCGGCGAAATATACGCGTCCATCGCGCGGAATACGACCAAGACGTCGCTGTCGTTTTCCACCTCCTGCCAGAGCGGATTGGCGCGTGCGACATGGGCTCTCAGGACACCGGTGTCCCCACTCAGCTCGGCCAGTTCGAACGGAATCTGGTTGGCGTCCAGCCCGGCAGAGCCATGAGTAACCAGGGTGCCCAGAGCGTATTGCTCGATGATGCGTCGAATCTCTTCGGTGCGCGTTTCACGAAAATGGTCGGGAACGTACATGCTCGCCTCGTCGTAGAAGTAGATCCGGTACGGAAGCTGATGCGCGGCAGTACCTGTGGTCACTCACCGCCGGTCGCCGTCGCCTTATTACTCTGCATCCGGCTGACGTGCCGGATGTGCTGCGGCGATCGGCGCTAGCGCTTCGCAAGCGGCATGGATCGCCTGCAGCGTCGGATAGGGTGCCAGATCAACGCCGAAGCGGCCAGCACTGAACATCTGCGGTACGAGTACGCAGTCGGCCAGCGTCGGACTGTCACCGAAGCAGAATCTGCCGCGCGTCGCCGACCGTGACAGATCGGTCTCCAGCGCCTGTAATCCCAGGCCCAGCCAGTGCCTCAGCCAGTCGAGTTTGCCATCCTCAGAGAGGCCCAGCGTGCCGGTCAGATATTTCAGTACCCGAAGGTTTTGCAGCGGATGAATGTCGCAGGCAATCGAAAGCGCAATCTGACGGACGCGGGCGCGTCCTTCGGCTGACACTGGCATGAGCGGAATCTGCGGGAATTTCTCGTCGAGATACTCGATGATGGCGAGCGACTGGCTGACCTGGAAACCGCTATCCTCAAGTAGCGGAACCAGCCTTTGCGGGTTCATCGAACTGAAGGGCTCGGCGAACTGCATCCCACCATCGCGCAGCAAGTGGACTGGCACATAGTCGTAACTCAGACCCTTGAGGTTCAGCGCGATACGAACCCGATAGGCTGCCGAGCTGCGAAAATAGCTGTACAGCGTCAGATGGTCAGCATCACTGGTATTCATTCAAACTCCGTGTCAATCAAATCACTGCGAGCCGCATGTCGAGCGTGCCAGGTGGCAGTCGCTGTGACGACTGGGCGCGGCAGAGCAGTGATGGCTGGAACAACCTCGAAGTTTACTGGGAATTGGCGCATCCGCTGAATTCTTGCAGCGTGCTGCAAATAGCATTCAAGAAAAAGCCCGATCGCAAGATCGGGCTTTTCAGTGGCTGATTACTGCAGGCTTAACAGCATTTCGCAATTCGACCATTGCCACCGTAGCGCGCATCCTGACGTTCCCTGAAAAACTCTTCATACGTCATTACCGGCTGATCCGGATGGTTTTGCTGCATGTGGTTCAGGTAGTTGTCGTAATCGGGCAGGCCGACCATCAGCCTTGCGGTCTGCCCGAGGTACGCACCGAATTTGCCGAGCATATTGGTCGCCGTCCCGCGTTCAGGCCGACGCTGCGCCGAGAGGAACCGCTTCGGCTTCCTTGGTCGTCGGCTTCTCGGTGCGCAGCGCCAGCAGGCAGGCACGGATGCTGAAGAACAGGATCGACAGAACCACGGCGATGAAGATCGCTGCCAGCGTCGCATCGATATAGTCGTTCATGATGATCTGCTTCATTTGCAGCGCCGATTTCGCCGGTGCCAGCACTTCGCCGTTGGCCAGCGCGGTCTCAAACTTCTTCGCATGCGCGAGGAAGCCGATACGCGGGTTTTCATGGAACAGCTTCTGGTAGCCGGCAGTCAGTGTGCAAATCAGCAGCCACGCCGTTGGCACCAGCGTCACCCATGCGAACTTCTCGCGCTTCATCTTGAACAGCACGACGGTCGCCAGCAGCAGTGCGATCGTTGCGAGCATCTGGTTCGAGATACCGAACAAAGGCCACAGCGTATTGATTCCGCCGAGCGGATCAACGACGCCCTGATGCAGGAAATAGCCCCAGGCACCGACACACAGCAGCGTCGCGATGATGCTTGACGCCACGGCCGGTACCCGGCGGAACGGCGGTACCAGCGTGCCGATAAGGTCTTGCAGCATGAAGCGTCCGACACGTGTGCCCGCATCGACAGCAGTGAGAATGAACAGTGCCTCGAACAGGATCGCGAAGTGATACCAGAACGCCATCATGCCCGGGCCACCGAGCATTTCCGAGAAGATGAAGGCCATGCCGACAGCCAGCGTCGGTGCGCCACCGGCGCGCGAGATGATCGTCGTTTCGCCCACGTTCCTGGCCGTCTCGCTCAGCATCTCCGGCGTCACCACGAAACCCCACTGGCTGATCGCCGCCGCCGCGCTTTCAGGCGTCGTGCCGATCAATGCAGCCGGGCTGTTCATCGCGAAATACACACCCGGCTCGATGATCGATGCTGCCACCAATGCCATAATCGCGACAAATGACTCCATCAGCATGCCGCCGTAGCCTATGTACGGAGCGTGCAGTTCGTTCTCCAGCAGCTTGGGTGTGGTGCCCGAGGAAATCAGCGCATGAAAGCCCGACACGGCGCCGCAAGCGATGGTGATGAACAGGAAAGGGAACAGATTGCCCGACCAGACCGGGCCGGTGCCATCGATGAATTTGGTCATTGCCGGCATTTTCAGTTCGGGAGCAACGATCAGGATGCCGACGGCCAGCGCAGCGATCGCGCCGATCTTCAGGAAGGTCGACAGATAGTCGCGTGGCGCCAGCAGCAGCCAGACCGGCAGCACCGATGCGATCACGCCGTAGGCCAGCAGCATCCAGGTCAGCTGCGTTCCCGTAAAGGTGAACGCCGGACCCCAGTACGGGTGAGCCGCAACGGAGCCGCCGAAGACGATCGATGCCATCAGCAGAACGAAGCCGATCACAGACACTTCGCCGACACGACCCGGTCGTATGTAGCGCGTGTACAGCCCCATGAAGATGGCGATCGGAATCGTCGCAGCAACGGTGAACGTGCCCCAGGGACTTTCCGCGAGTGCCTTCACGACGATCAGCGCGAGCACCGCCAGCAGGATGGTCATGATCATAAAAGTGCCGAACAATGCGATCACCCCTGGCACCAGACCCAGTTCGGACTTGATCAGGTCACCGAGTGACCGACCGTCGCGACGGGTTGATACGAACAGGATCATGAAGTCCTGCACCGCACCGGCCAGCAGTACGCCGACGATCAACCACATCATGCCTGGCAGATAGCCCATCTGGGCGGCCAGCACCGGACCCACCAGCGGACCAGCGCCGGCGATTGCGGCAAAGTGGTGACCGAATAGCACATGCTTGTTGGTCGGTACAAAATCCAGGCCATCATTCAGCCGGACTGCCGGCGTGGCGCGATTGCCATCGAGCTGCATGACGCGTGTGGCGATGAATCTTGCGTAGTAGCGGTAACCAATGAGATAGATAGCAACCGCCGCAACGACGATCCACAGGGCGTTGATGGTCTCGCCGCGCGATAGCGCGACCGTGCCGAGTGCAAAGGCACCAACGAGTGCCAGCGCCATCCATCCGGCTTGCTTGACTAGAGAGCCCATGAGCATGTCTCCGAGAACGGGTAGGGATTGAAAGAAAACGGCGGATTATACCTCCGGGTGCACCGGTGCATTTCCCCGCCAGACGCATGAAAAATACACACTGGATACATTAAAAATCCATTCGAAAAAATACCGCCTGATGCTGCGCTGCAGTGTAGGTGACGGGCGCGAACGTGTTGCATATTTTGCTAGACTCGCTTGGAAACAATAGTCGTTTATCGAACAATAACAAGGAGACGTATGATGGAAACAACAATAGCGCGCGCTGCTTCGTTGTTAATGCGGCAGCGCTTGGCCCTGACGCCGATAGTGGATCTGCCCGACGACCTGGTTCCCGCCAGTGTCACCGACGGCTATGCCGTTCAGCAGGAGTTGAACCGGCAGCTGGTCGAGGCTGGCATGGGCGATATGGTCGGTCACAAAATCGGTTGCACGACGCCCGTCATGCAAGCTTTCCTGAACATTCCGCAGCCCTGTGCCGGCAGGATCTTCGAGCGCACCGTCATGCACCGGCACGGCCGTGTTCCGCGGCATGGATTTGTTCGCTTGGGCATGGAATGCGAAATCGCGGTACGCCTGCAGCGCGACTTGCCACCGCGCGCCGAGCCCTATGCGTATGAAGATGTCGTTCCGGCCGTGGGTGAGGTGATGGCGGCGATCGAGTTGGTGGACGACCGTTACCGTGACTACCGGACGCTCGGTGTCGCCACGCTGATCTCGGACGATTTCTTTAATGCCGGTTGCGTGCTCGGCGAGCCGGTTCGCAACTGGCAGTCGCTCGACCTGGCCGGTGTGACGGGTCGTGCGCAGATCAATGGCGTAGAAGTTGGCGTGGGTACGGGGGCGCTGGTCATGGGGCATCCGCTGAATGCGCTCGCCTGGCTCGCGAATGCGCAGCACCAGCATGGCTTGCCCGGGCTTCGCGCCGGCGAGTTCATCATGCTGGGGAGTGTCGTCGAGACGAAATGGCTCAACGCCGGCGATCAGGTCAGGATTTCGATCGACGGTCTTGGTGAGGTCGCACTCGACATCGAGGACTGAATCGCCATGTCGTGGTACAGTCGCCCAAATTTTTCTGGGAGACGGTATGCGACGCCTGTTGTCATCGGCCGCGCTGCTCGCGGCTGCCGCTTTCCCCGTGCTGGCGGATGAGCGCATGGAACACGCTGAGTGGGTTTCAGAGTTCCGCGAAGGCATGGGGGAGGCCTCGACCAAAGAAAGCGGCATGAGTGGTTTTGGCATGCAGTGCAGCGAGGATGGCTGCCGCTTCTTCTATGAGAACGGTATCAAGTGCGAACCGGGTGCGACCTATCCGGTGGTGATCGCCACCTCTGTCGGCTCGATTGCGGTCGAGACAGTCTGTGCCCCCGTGATGACGGCCGATGGTGAAGCCGGCCGCTACTGGTTCAACGACTCGCCGCAATTCAGTGATGCGCTCATGCAGTCGGATACCGTCGGTGTCGCTTTCCCACTGGCGAACGGGCAGTTCAAGATTAGTCAGTTCCTGATGAATGGCTATGGCGAAGCCACTGAGCGAGTCGCAGCGGGTCTGCGCGCTCGCAAGGCTGAGCGCGAGGCGAGGGAGGCAGCCGAGCGCGAGCAGCGAGCACGCGAGGCAGCCGAACGCGCACGCAAGGCACAGGAAGCGGCAGAGCGTGCTCGGCAAGCCGCGGAACAAGCGGCTGAGCGCGCACGCAAGGCGGCTGAGCAGGAGGCGGCGGAGCGTGCACGCAAAGCGGCAGAGCAGCAGGCGGCCGAGCGTGCACGCAAAGTGGCTGAGCAGGAAGCAGCCGAGCGCGTACGCAAGGCGGCCGAAGAGGCAGCTGCCGAACGTGCTCGCATCGAGGCGGAGCAGGAAGCTGCCCGCAAGGCCGTAGCGACCGAGGCAGTACCCGCCCCCGAGACGGCACCGGCCGCGGCAAAGCAGCCGGAAGAGCCGGCGCCTGTTGAGATTGTCAGCCCGCAGAACGGTCCGGGATCGGACTCGAAAGCGGCTCCGGATTCGGGGGGCGCTTCGGGTGATGTGCCGGTTTCAGCGGAGCCTGGCGAAGCCAGTCCGGACCAGCCGTCGGACACCGACAGCCCGCCTGCGTCGCAGCCTAGCCCGCGCGGCAATCGACTTCCGGCAAGGCTTTGACGATGCTTTAGTGAAATATCCAAATGTCGGCCGGAGCGGTCGGGCCCCTAAGGGGGACAAGCGCTTCGCTCCTGCCGGCATAAAAGCAGCGGTACCTGAATATCGCAGTATCTGTATCTCCACTGGCCCGCTGGGCCAGCGCACTCAGAGCCTATCTCGTCAGGTTGTTAGCGACATTGGCAGCCTGTGTAGCACGCTCACCGGATTGCATGAGGCGAGCTTTGCATGTCGCCCCAATGTTCCTCAACACACTTCTCGTGCGTCTGCACGGACTGTGGTCTTGCCACCGACATTAGAGATCGGTGGTTAGCCGACCGGTTTCAGCCCCTGCCACTCGGGCGCCAGTGCTTGTTCGATTCCCAGCAGGTCGAGCACGCGCCCGACCGTATGGTCGACCATCTCGACGATGCTTTGCGGACGCTGGTACAGCGCCGGCAGCGGTGGAAACACGATCCCGCCCATTTCCGTTACGGAAGTCATGTTGCGCAGGTGAGCAAGGTTGAACGGGGTCTCGCGCACCATCAGAACCAGCGAGCGCCGTTCCTTCAGCATGACATCGGCTGCGCGCGTGATCAGGTTGTCGCACAAGCCATGGGCGACCGATGCCAGCGTTTTCATCGAGCAGGGAGCGATCACCATGCCATCGGCACGGAAAGAACCACTGGCCACGCAAGCGCCGATGTCGCGCACGCTGTGCACGTGATCAGCCAACGCTTCGATATCCTTGCGTCGGGTGTCCAGTTCGTGATGGAGATTCAGTGCGGCGGCGTCGGAGATCATCAGGTGTGTCTCGACGCCGTCCGTGCGCTGCAGCTGTTCGAGCAGGCGCACGCCATACAGCGCGCCTGACGCGCCGGTCAGGGCGACGACGACGCGCTTCAAGGAGTCAGTCCTTCAGCAGGGTTTGCAGCTCGCCGGACTCGAACATCTCGTTGAGGATGTCTGCGCCGCCGACGAATTCGCCCTTTACATACAGTTGCGGGATGGTCGGCCAGTTGGAGAATTCCTTGATGCCCTGGCGAACTTCCTCATCCTCAAGCACGTTCACGGTCACCAGATTCTCGACGCCGACCGACTTGAGCAGCTCGATGGCGCGACCGGAGAAGCCGCACTGCGGAAACTGCGCCGTGCCTTTCATGAACAGCACCACCGGATGGCTCGTTACGGTCTCTTTGATCCAGGCTTGTACGTCGCTCATAAATCTTTTCCTTCAGTTGCAGTGTGGTTGACGGCGTCATTATAGGGGTTTCGTCCCGGGGATGCCGGTAGCCGGACATCGCGGTTCGTCTTGATTTCGCCCCGCGATTCAGTGCTTCAATTTGGCAAAGGCCGCGGCCATGGCCGTGCCCGATGGTGCGGCCGGCTCGGTCCGACGTGCCGCACCACCGCGTGGTGCCGGCTGCCGGTCACGCAGTTCGCGCCGTTCGCCCGGGGCCGGTGCTGCGTCAGAAAGCCGCATGGTCAGTGCGATGCGCTTGCGCTTGATATCGACCTCGAGCACCTTGACCTTCACGACCTGGCCGGCCTTGACCACCGTGTGCGGATCTTTCACGAACTGGTTCGACAAGGCCGAGATGTGCACCAGACCATCCTGATGAACACCAATGTCGACGAAGGCGCCAAAGGCGGCAACATTGGTCACCACGCCCTCGAGAATCATGTCCGGGCGCAGGTCGCCGATGCCTTCGACGCCGTCCTTGAAGCTGGCGGTCACGAAAGCCGGTCGCGGGTCGCGACCCGGCTTGTCGAGTTCCTTGAGGATGTCGGCCACGGTCGGCACGCCAAAGCGTTCGTCCGCATAGCGTTTCGGGTCAAGTGACTTCAGCAGCGCGCTATCGCCGATCACGCCTTTCACGTCCCGCTTGATATCGGCCAGGATTTTCTCGACCAATGGATAGGATTCCGGATGCACAGCCGAAGCGTCCAGCGGGTTGTCGCTGTTCATCACGCGCAGGAAGCCTGCGGCCTGCTCGAACGTCTTCTCGCCCAGCCGCGGCACCTCGCGTAGTGAGGCACGTGAAGTGAACATGCCCTTCTGGTCGCGGAAATTGACGATACTTTGCGCAACGCTGCCATTGAGGCCCGACACGCGCGCCAGCAGCGGCACCGATGCCGTATTCACATCGACACCGACCGCGTTCACGCAGTCCTCGACGACAGCATCCAGCGTGCGCGCCAGCCGCGTTTGCGACACATCGTGCTGATATTGGCCAACGCCTATCGATTTCGGGTCGATTTTTACCAGCTCGGCCAGTGGGTCCTGCAGGCGGCGGGCAATCGACACGGCGCCGCGCAGCGACACATCGAGTTCCGGCAATTCTTTCGATGCGTATTCCGACGCTGAATACACCGACGCACCGGCTTCCGACACGACGATCTTGTTCAGCTTCATGTCCGGCACACGCTTGAGCAGATCCTGAGCGAGGCGGTCCGTCTCGCGCGACGCGGTGCCGTTGCCGATCGCGACCAGGGTCACGTTATGCTTCTTCACCAGCTGGGTCAGCTGATGCAGCGAACCTTCCCAGTCATTGCGCGGCTGATGCGGATAGATGGTTGCGGTATCGACCACCTTGCCGGTCGGGTCGACCACGGCCACCTTCACACCGGTGCGCAGTCCGGGATCCAGACCCATGGTCGAGCGCGGGCCGGCCGGGGCGGCCAGCAGCAAGTCTTTCAGGTTGCGCGCGAACACCTGAATGGCTTCTGCCTCCGCATCCTCGCGCAGCCGGGTCATCAGCTCGGTTTCAAGGTGCATGAACACTTTTACCCGCCAGGTCCAGCGCACGGTGTCCATCAGCCATTTGTCAGCCGGCCGGTTTTGCTGCGACACACCAAAGCGCTGCGCGATGCGGCTCTCGCAGGGATTCGGCGGCGCGGCCCAGGTTGGTTTCTCTTCTTCGCTGTCGAGGCGCAGCGTGACAGTCAGCATCTCCTCCCGGCGTCCACGCAGCAGTGCGAGTGCGCGATGGGATGGAATGTCGACCAGCGGTTCCGAATAGTCAAAATAATCAGCAAATTTTTCACCCGCTTCCTGCTTGCCGTCGATCACCTTGCTGTCGACCACGCCGTGCTCGAGCAGATAGGCGCGCAGATCCTGCAGCAACGTCGCATCTTCCGCGAAGCGCTCCATGAGAATCTGTCGAGCGCCGTCGAGCGCCGCCTTGGTGTCCGCCACGCCCGGATTCTCGCCCTGCTCGGTCGTGAACGCGGCGCGGATGAACTTCGCCGCCTCTTCTTCCGGCACCAGCGATGGATTGCCCAGCAGCGCATCGGCCAGCGGCTCAAGCCCCGCTTCGACGGCGATCTGGGCCTTGGTACGACGCTTCTGCCGATACGGCAGATAAAGATCTTCGAGCCGGGTCTTGTCCTCGGCAGACAGGATCGCCACCTTCAGCTGCGGCGTCATCTTGCCCTGTTCCTCGATGGAAGCAATGATCGCTTCGCGTCGTGCCTCCAGTTCGCGCAGATAGCGCAGCCGTTCTTCCAGCAGGCGCAACTGCGTATCATCCAGGCCACCGGTCGCTTCCTTGCGATAGCGGGCGATGAAGGGCACGGTCGCGCCTTCGTCCAGCAGGCCAATCGCGGCAATCACTTGTTCGGTACGGGCCGCCAGTTCGCCGGCGAGGCGTTGTTCAATCGAAGGCAACATCGTCAATTAACGGTGGAAGAATCGGTAAAGCGTCGGATGATACGCAAATCGCCGCCGTGCGCCAGTCTTGACAGACACTCAGTTCGCTGGACGCTGCGCACCACTCACGCGCTCGATGCCGGCCAGGTCGCGCCAGCTCTGCACCTGCTGCCAGCCGGCCCGGGACAACAGCGCGCGCACGGCAGCGGCCTGGTCATGGCCATGCTCCATCAACAGCCAGCCGTCGGTGTTCAGGTGCGCCGATGCGCCGGCGATGATTGCAGCCAGGTCGGTCAGGCCATCGGCCTCATCGGTCAGTGCGGATACTGGCTCATAGCGCAGGTCGCCCAGCGACAGGTGCGGGTCGCCGGCAGCAATGTAGGGTGGGTTGCTGGCGATCAGATCAAAGGCGCCATCTATATCGCGTAACCAGTCACTGAGCACGAAGCGCACTTGCACGGCGTTCTGTTGCGCATTCTGGCGCGCGACCGCCAGTGCCGCGTCGCTGACGTCGCTGGCCGTCACGATGGCATCGGATCTTGTGCGCGCGAGTGCAACGGCGATCGCGCCGGAGCCGGTACCCAAGTCCAGCATGCGACCGCCTTGCGGCAGGCGCTCGATCGCCAGCTCGACCAGCAGCTCGGTTTCATGGCGCGGTATCAGTACGGCCGGTGTTACCCGGAAGTTCAAGCCGAAGAACTCGCGTTCACCCGTCAGGTAGGCAATCGGCTCGCCCTGGCGGCGGCGCTCGAACAGTGCGTTTGCCGCAGATTCCTGCTGAGGTGTCAGCTCGTCCTTTGCACGGATGACCAGTTGCACGCGAGTGCAAGCCAGCGCGTGCGCGAGCAGGATGCGCGCTTCGAGCGGATCGATCTGTGCGGCCCGCAGCAGGCCTTCCAGTGTCATGCCCGACGACGCTTTGCCAGTGCGACCGCGCCGGTGAGGAGTGCGAATATCGCGAACCACACCAGCGCCCATTGCGGTATCGACAGACCGAGGATGGGGTCGTACTCAGTCGTGCACAGTCCATCAGCCTGGAACAGCGCTGGAAACCATTCGGCGATGAAGACCTTGTTCAGCGCCGTCTCCAGCGGATCAATGCCGCAGGAGATTTCCGGATGCGCCTTCACCCATAAGTGGCGGATGGCGATACCGGCACCGGTCAGTGATGCGATGCAGGCCACAGCAGCACCAATGCGAGTGGCCGCCGCAGGCAGTGCCGCCGTGACAAGGCAGGCCAGTGCGACCGCAGCAAACCCATAACGCTGCAGGATGCACAGCGGGCAAGGCAGCATGTCGAGTACCTGTTGCAGGTAAAGGCCGACGCCGAGCATGGCGATACAGGCGACAGCGGTGAGAAGCAGGAGGGGCTTGGCGAATCGGCTCATGATGTTCAGGTTCGTGTATTGCGTTAAAAGTCCGTGTGGCGATATCGGAAGGCTATTCCGGCGATCCGCCCGTCGTCCCGGCGCAGACCCAGTCTCGTCACGCAGGCATGAGGTCGCTCAGCGATGGATCCCGGCCTGCGCCGGGATGACGATTCTAGGGGCGTCGACTGTCATCATCACGTCGTCTCCGCCAGCGCCGCCAACTGCTCGGCCTGATGCTCGGCCATCAGCACGTCGGTCAGCTCCTGCAGGTCGCCCTCCATCACGGCTTCCAGCTTGTACAGCGTGAGGTTGATACGATGGTCGGTGATGCGGCCTTGCGGGAAATTGTACGTGCGGATGCGCTCGCTGCGATCACCTGAGCCGACCAGCGACTTGCGCGTCGCTGCTTCCTTCGCCTGCTGCTCGCGCCGTTGCACGTCCATGATCCGCGTGGCAAGCACCTTCATTGCCTGCGCCTTGTTCTTGTGCTGGCTACGATCGTCCTGGCACTCGACCACGATGCCCGTCGGCAGGTGAGTAATGCGGACTGCCGAATCGGTTTTGTTGATGTGCTGCCCGCCGGCGCCTGACGCCCGGTAAGTGTCGATGCGCAGGTCGGCTGGATTGATATCGACCTCGCCGATCTCGTCGGCTTCCGGCATCACGGCGACCGTGCAGGCGGACGTGTGAATGCGTCCCTGCGCCTCGGTCGCCGGCACCCGCTGGACGCGATGGCCGCCGGACTCGAATTTCAGCCGCGAATACGCACCATGACCGACGATACGCACGATCACTTCCTTGTAGCCGCCGAGCTCCGATGGCGACTCCGACACCATCTCGACCTGCCAGCGCTGCCGCTCCGCGAAGCGCGAATACATGCGCAGCAAATCGCCGGCGAACAGCGCCGACTCATCGCCGCCGGTGCCGGCGCGTATCTCCAGGAAGATGTTGCGCTCGTCGTTCGGATCCTTCGGCAGCATCATTCGCTGCAATTCCAGCTCAAGCGCTGCCAGTCGCGCCTGCGCTGTCTCCAGCTCTTCCTGCGCGAAGGCCTTGATCTCCGGGTCCGACAGCATCTCCTGTGCCGTACGGATGTCCTCCTGTGCCTGCACCCACTGCGCATGCACGGCTACCAGCGGATCCAGCTCCGCATGCTCGCGCGTGAGCTTGCGGTACTGGGCCATGTCGGCGGTCGCGTTTTCCTGGTTCAGCAGCGCACTGACTTCTTCGAGCCGGTGCGTGAGCTGGTCGAGCTTCGCTAGCAGTGAGGGTGTCATTCGGGGAATGGAAAAAAGAAGCGCCGGATCGCCCGGCCGCAGGAGTGACGGCGCCGTCGGCCGGTCCGACCGCTAGCGCTTGGTACGGAACAGCTGCGGCAGCAATTGCGCGAGGCGTGCGCGCTCGTCGGCGTCGGCATTGTGCAGAGCCTGCTGCGGGCCGTGCAGGAACTTGGCAGTCAGGCCTTTCGACAAGGCCTCCAGCACCGTCTCGATATCTTCGCCCTTCGAAAGCAGCTTGCGCGCGCGCTCGAGTTCGGTACGCCGCAACTGTTCGCTGGTTTCCTGCAGATCCTGGATCAGCGGCACGACTGCGCGGCTGTCGAGCCAGTGCATGAAGGCCTGCACACGGGTCTCGATGATGGCTTCGGCCTGCGCTACTGCCGACTGGCGGTTTTCGACGCCGATCTGCACTGCCGCGCCGAGATCATCCACGGTGTACAGGAATATGTCATTCAGCCGCGCCACCTCGGATTCGATGTCGCGCGGCACAGCAAGGTCCACCATGAACATGGGCTTGTGGCGGCGCGATTTGATCGCACGTTCGACCATGCCCAGGCCAATGATCGGCAGCGAGGATGCCGTACATGACACCACGACATCGAACTGTGCGAGCTGGTCCGGCAGTTCGCCGAGTCGCATTGCGCGGCCGCCGTAGCGGTGGGCAAGCGCCTCTGCGCGCTCCAGTGTGCGGTTCGCCACAGTCAGACTTTTTGGATGCTGGGCCGCAAAATGCGTGATGCACAAGTCAATCATCTCGCCGGCACCAATGAACAGCACATGCTGGTCGGCGAGGCTGTCGAAGATGCGCTGTGACAGCCGTACTGCAGCCGCTGCCATCGATACGCTATGGGCACCAATTTCGGTCGTCGAGCGGACTTCCTTCGCCACAGCAAAGGTGCGCTGGAACATCTGGTGCAAATAAGTGCCGAGCCCGCCGGCGGCTTCCGCCTGCCGCACTGCGTCCTTCATCTGTCCGAGGATCTGCGGTTCGCCGAGCACCATCGAGTCGAGGCCAGCGGCGACGCGGAACGCATGGCGCACCGCGCCGTCGTGGGGCAGTGCGTACAGGTAGGGGCGAAGGTCCGCGTAAGACAGCTTGTGGTAATTCGCGACGAAATGCGCGGTCTGATCGATGGCAGCCTCGACGTTGCCGTCGTTCCCGCTTGCACCGTAGATCTCGGTGCGATTGCAAGTCGACAGGATGGCCATTTCCTGTCGCCGCTGGTTGGCGTTGCCGAACCACGCGCATGCCGCTGAGACCGCCTGACCAAGTTGGTCGGCGGGGAAGGCCACCTTCTCGCGGAGCGAGACCGGTGCCGTCGTGTGGTTGAGACCAACGGCGAGCAGTTGCATGCTTGGAAAGGCCGGGATAGGAATGGCATTTATTATACCCGTAGCTCAACGGCGGCTATTCACTATGACCGGCCAGTTGTTCCAAGCAGTATCCGTAGCTATAGACCGGCGCCAGCCGGAAGCCATTTTCCGGGCGCAGTCCGAGCTTGCTGCGCACGCGAGATACATGGGTGTCCATGCTGCGCGAACTGATTTCTGCGTCTTGTGTCCAGACGGCTTCCAGAATGGTGGCACGCGACAGCGGCCGTCCCAGATTGCGGAAAAACAGCAAGGCCAGGTCGAACTCCTTTTGAGTCAGTGCAACCGGCTCGCCGTCACGCTTTAGACGTGAGCCGCGTACATCAAATGCATACGGACCAAAGTCCAGCGTGGGTATACGACCGGCACCGGGATGCGCACGCGCCGCCAGAACACGCAGCCGTAACAGCAACTCGTTGCGCCTGACCGGTTTGACCAGAAAATCGCTGCAGCCCGCAGCCAATATCGCCGCCAGCTCCTGTTCATAGGACCGTCCGCTAACCAATAGAACCGGCAACTCCGGGTTGGCTTGCCGCCATTCCAGAAGTTGCCGCAAGCCTTCAATTTCCGGCTGCCAGTGGTAAATCATCAGGTCGATGCCGCCCTCACGTATTCGCGAAAATACGTTGCCTGGCTGCGCAAAAACCTCGCACTCATACGGTCGCGATGCCAGCGCATCGACGATCAGCAAGCGCTGTTGGGCATCATTGTCGAGAATAGCGATCCGCATGCGAGGCTTGAAGTTCGAACAGAATGTTCAACTAGTTTGGCGATTTACAAGATTTAACTTTTGCCAAGGCAAGTGTCAACTTTTGGAATTGGAAAATTCACTCTGTCTTTGAATGGGATAATCAAATGCCATTCTGATAGGAGCCTCCATGATTCTCGAACTCGCAGATATCCAGATCCAGCCCGGCAAGCAAGCCGAATTCGAAGCTGCCATCTTGCATGGCCTGCAAACCGTCGTCAGTCAATCCAAGGGTTTTTGCGGTTACAAGATCAACAAAGGTATCGAGTCGCCGGAGCGTTACGTGCTGCTGATTTTCTGGGAAACCCTCGAGAACCACACAGTGGACTTCCGCGAATCGCCAGCATTCCCCGCGTGGCGCGCCATTGTCGGTCCATTTTTCGCGGTACCGCCCAAGGTCGAGCACTTCAGCTTGTTTGACAAATCGGCCTGAGCATTCCTCCGCTGATATGGCTATTTTTCTGAAATGGCCATTTTCTGAAGCAGTGGCTGGCGTACTAGTACATTGCCGCTGCAGTGATGCGTGACTACCAGCGCCGATCCAGTTGCTATTCTGCCAATGGTGGCGGGGCGAGGCCCTGTCCCGGCCCGGGCAACCGTCCTGGCCGTTTTCTCTGGCGGATGTCACATATCGGCAAATGCAGCGGCCGGCACAAATCGATACTTATCTGCTCTCGTGTTTTTACGAGGGTATTTCCAAACCTCGCCGGTTGGCCGAGGGATTGCAGCGGCTGGCTGAGTTGCTGGCATGCCAGCGTGCGTCACTACGCATCTGGGACCGGCGCGGTCACTGGGGATCGCTGATCCAGGCTGTGGAAGAAGCCGGCCAATGGAGATTGAGCATCGATGACAGTGACCAGCCGCAGCCGCTGCTGCGTGCGCTGGTTGCCAAATTCGAACCGGGGCAATGGAAGCGCATGGAACGCTTGCCGTCGGGATTGCCGGGTGACGATGACCGTCACCGGAGCGCTGATGTCATCCCGGCCGGTCAGACGGTGTTCAGTACCCGCTTGCCGCTGTCACAAGCTGAGGCACTGCTGTCCCTGCACCGGCAAGGTGGTGACTGGCCAGACATGCAGTCTGCACTGGTGTCGGCCACGGAAGCTTGCCGCGTCCTGTTACCTGCTCTTGATCCAATCGTCCGAATAAAGCAACTACGCCGGCAGTGTGCGCATCTGAGTGCGATGCTGAACACCATCCGGATGCCGATGCTATTGCTTGATGCGGCACTGCGTCCCTTGGCGGCGAATGCCTCGGCAAGTGCATTGTTCCGGCTGTCGGCACGTATGGCCACCGGCCGGATCGCCGCAGCATTGCCTGGGGTAGCTGCCTCGCAATTCAGGCAGCTGGTCGAGCGAGCGTGCTCTGCTTCGCCTACAGGGGGGGCAATCGAATTTGCTGTGTCGCCCGAATCCGGCGGCGCACACTTGCTCGTCTTGCCTTTGAGCCTGCCCGAGCCGGGTCGCCCGCAACCTGCGGCACTGGTACTGGTGCAGGGTGAGGAGAGCTTGTCCGACCATGCACAGCGCTTGCTGCAGCATGTTTATCGGCTGACAGCTGCCGAAGCACGATTAACGCAGCTCATCCTCGCTGGCCAGTCGCCGGGCGATGCGGCCGCCTCCTTGCGGGTCAGCGTCTCGACCGTTCGCACGCAGCTTTCTTCAGTGCTGAAGAAGACCGGTGCGCAGCGACAGTCGGACCTGGTGCGACGTCTGTCGCCGTTGCTGCTTCTGAACCACGTCAGCCGTTCTGCCTGACATCCACCGCCGGCGCTGTCGCATCTCCTCCACAAATTAGTACAACGCCATCCTTCACTTGAAGGATTCGGGCAGTCGACGCACTACCTACGCTGTCTGGCAGGCCAAGCATTCCTTGTAGCCAAGGTTTAGCCAGTGGTCTGAGCATTCTCTTCCCTGTCATCGCCACTCCGGAGATACCTATGACAACGACTTACAGCGTCACGACTGATCTTGCCGACTACGCCCCAGCTTCAACCGTCTTCATCAGCGCCAGCGGTTTTGCGGCGGGGAGCAAAGTGACTTTCAGGGTCCAGCACGTCAATGGCCCGGGTGTGGACGGTGTGTACGGGACGCTCGATGATGACGTTGAAATACTGGGCGGCGAAGGTCACGATCCATGGGACGTGATCGATGGCGGTCTCGGTGACCTTGACGGGTTGATGAATGGTGCGATCGCCACGTCCTGGTATGTGAATCCGGATGATTCGCTGGATGAAACCTTTCTGCTGACGGCCACTGGTGCCGACTGGATAGCGTCGGCTTCATTTACCGATGCAAACCCGAATCAGGGCAATCCGGTCGAAGCCGATCCCGGCACAGCGAATTTCGCGCTCATTGAGGACTATCTCGTGCCAGATTCGACGGGCACGGGCGTTATTAATTCTTTTATCCGTCTGCAAGATGACACGTCCCTGCCCGGATTCGAAGCGGGCTACAACACGGATGGCCGTCCGGTTCAGTTCAATGAAGATGTCTCGAGTCAGAATAACTTCTCTCTGCGGTATATCGAAATCCCCAAGGTGACGATCGGCGGCATCACTTATCTCGTGCTCAACCTGGATCTGAACGAGAGCAATGCCAGCGTCCCAGCGGCGCTGATCACATTGCAGAACCTGAAAATCTTCACGGCAGCTGTCCCGGATCTGACCAATATGGATCCGGCAACTCGCCTGTTCCCGACCAATGACGCCACACTGAACTATGAGCTGGACATCGACAGCAATTACGATGGCGACGCGCTGGATGCTGGCGAAACAAATTATTCCGTCAATCTGACCGACTGGAATTCGGGCAGCGGAACGGGAGATTATCAAGTCCTTATTCCTGTCCAGGGGGATGCAAACAATCTGGGCTTCGAAGGGGTTCAGCCGGGGGCGTACTTCTATATCTACTCTGAATTCGGCATAAAGAATGGCAGCGGATATGCAGCCGACGGAGGATTCGAAGAATGGTTCGTTGTCAGGAACCCATCGATGGCCATCGAAAAGACGGCTTCGGTAGACGGCAACATCGTTGATGCAGCTGGCGATGTCATCAGCTACACCATCGTTGTGACCAACACCGGCTCGGAGGTACTCACGGGCATCACGGTCGATGACCCGTATGTGACGAACCTCGTCTATGCCAGCGGCGATCTCAACAGCAACAACAAACTCGACTTGCTGGAGTCATGGACTTACACGGCATCCCACACGGTGACGCAGGACGAGATTGACAGCAACGGTGGTGGTGACGGTGATCTCGACAACGAGGCGACGGCAGATTCCAACGAGACGGAGGCCGTGCAGGACGAGGCGGCTGTGCCGGTGGAGCAGAACCCGCTGATGGAAATCGACAAGGAGGCCGATCCGGACCAGGTGGCTGACGAAGCCGATGAGGTGATCACGTACACGATCAAGGTGAGCAACACGGGCAACCAGACGCTGACGGGCGTGACGGTGGCGGATCCGTCGGCAGATGCGGGCTCGCTCATTCGTGGTGAGGACATCGAGGGCGATGGCGATGACTTGCTGGAGGTCGGGGAGATCTGGGGCTACACGGCATCCCACACGGTGACGCAGGACGAGATTGACAGCAACGGTGGTGGTGACGGTGATCTCGACAACGAGGCGACGGCAGACTCCAACGAGACGGAGGCCGTGCAGGACCAGGCGGCTGTGCCGGTGGAGCAGAAGCCGGCGATCGGTATCGCGAAGGTGACCGTTTTTGGAGAAACCTCCGGCGATGGATTGACCGGCCTGCAAGCAGGGGACGCCATCATTTGGCGTTACACGGTGACCAATGAAGGAAATACGGCATTGTCGGATGTTGAAGTCACGGATGACAACGGCACACCCGAAAATATTGCGGACGACTTTACGCTCACCCAACTGTCTGGCTACCTATCCGGCGATAGCGATGACGACGGAAAACTTGATGTTGATGAGGAGTGGATTTTCGAGAAGGCGGGCACCGCAATCAGTGGAACTTACGTCAATGTGGGTATAGCTTCAGGTTCCGCAGGCGAGACGCTCGTGCAGGATGACGATGAAAGCTCCTACATCGCCCAGACAACCGGTGCCCTGATTGCCCCCACCGGCACCGCGCCAAAACAATACATCGATGGAACCGCGATGACCTTCCAGGACCACTACGCGGGCCAGGATGGTGTGATCCAGTATGGCGTAAAGGGCGGCAAGATCAACCAGACGAACCCTGGCGTATTCTTTTATTTCACCGGAGCCTCGGGCGATATCAAGGACGGCAACAATGACTCGGTGGTCGATGAGGTGACTATCGAGGTCGACCAGTCTCGCTCGGTCTCTGGCATCAAACCGTTTTCCCCGCTGAACGACAGCAACATCAAGCTGTACAAGGTCATTGATGACGGGGATGGCGTGGTTGATGGTAGCGACGACCTGGAGGAGGCGCCTATCACGAGCATCACGTTCAACAATAACGCCAACAGCCCGGACTATGGCGACCTCGTGGTGACGTTCATGCCTGAGGCTGAAGGCACGATGTATGTCTTGTCGGTCAAATATGCCACGTCGACCGCCCGCGACTCGCAGGTCGGCTCGAACCCCGCGCTCCTGCCAACCTCGCATTATGAATTTTCAACGTATGTGGACGGCGTGTTCAGCGAAACCTATGACGAGGGGATTGATTTGGCTCCCAAGCAAGCCAGCCTCCTTGTGTTGACGGGAGAAGAGGGTGATGGCGCGCCTGCAATCCGGGCAGCACAGACCAAGGCAGCGTACAAGGCCGCTTTATCCTGGTGGGCACAGCAGGGTTACGAGGATGAAGTTGGCGCACTGAAGAAACTGCCGGTGCGCATCGACGATCTCGGCGAAGTGAACGGCAAACTGGTACTCGGAGAGATCCAGGATGGTCAGATTACGATCGATGACGATGCGGCCAATCATGGCTGGTCGCTCGGCGTGGGCAAGGTGACTCCCGGCAAGGTCGATCTGATGTCGGTGCTGGTACACGAGGTCGGCCATCTGCTCGGATTGGACCATGAGCAGCTGGGTGATTCGCTGGGTACCGGGGTCCGGGTATTACCAGAACTGGTGGATGCAGGCGATCCGCCGCCGTCAGTCGGCTCGGTCGCACTGGTGGGTATCACATCGGAGCCTTCGCTTATGCAGTTTGGCTGATGCCGGCGCGTATGCGCCGAATGCAGTCCGGCGGGGGTCCGAGGGCCTCCGCTTTTTTGGCCTCCGCTACAACGGTCGCGCTGTGCTTGCCATGCACTATCGATGTCCCGATCTCCATGGGGCGACGACTCAGCCTGAGCCGGTTGCGCATGAGTGTGCGCAAACAAACACCCGTGATAGACGGCTTTTTGTCGTACGCCGTCCACGCTGCTCGGACTTTGGGGGTTTGGCGCGCTTGCTGTTCTTTTTTGCTTAAGATTATTATTTTTGCAACTGTGGGCGGACAGGCCGAGCCTGCAGTTCGTATCCGCAGTTTATTCCGCCAAAGGAGAGCAAGATGTCTATTACCCCGTCCACTGACAAGCCCGGCAATGGTCACGACACGTCGGCCGCCGAGTCCGCGATACAGCTCGCATTGCACCTGCGTCCGGCTGATCTGTCCGACCGTGCGCTCGTGTCGAATGTTAGCGCGGTACATGCCGGCACCGGCATGGTTTTCATTGATTTCGGTTTCATCGAGCAGCAGGCGATCGCCGAGGTGACCCGGGCGGTGCGCGCGGGGCAAGCGGCCGCCGATATCCAGGGGCGTCTTGAATGCCGGATTGCGATGGGTGTGGCCGATGTCGCACAGCTCGCGCAGCAGCTACAGCAAGTGCTGGCCTCGCTGCGCAAGGCCTCGGCGACGGAGCGGCAGGGAATGGAGGCAGCGCTGACTTCCGCAGCAGAGGGACGTCTACAGTAATTCACCCGGTCGCCCGGGCTCGGGGCGACCTTTTCCGCGGTACCACGGATCCGCCAGCTTCATTGGCTCGCCATCCCGCCAAATGCCGCTGGCCCGTTGGCAAGCGCAGCGATGCGCCTGTGCAGTCGTTGTATGATGCGCGCTTCGCCGCCGATGCCGACTTACCCGTTTCGCTGACGCGGCAGCAACCGATTTCCTGCCCGATTTCCTGATGAGTTCCGAACCGATCCGGCCTGCCCTCTGGCAGGGCAGCGATGACGGCTGTATTTATGCGCCCGATTTCGGCGACGTGTATGCGAGCCGTAGCGGTGCCTGGGGGCAGGCGAATGCGGTGTTCATCGACGGCTGCGAATTGTCGCAGCGCTGGCGTCAGGGGGGCTGCATCCGCTTGCTCGAAACCGGCTTCGGCCTCGGTGTGAACTTCCTTGCGAGCTGGGCGCGGTTGCGTACCGACGGCAGCCCGGCGCGGCTGCACTATGTGTCCATCGAAAAGCATCCATTTACGCGGGATGACCTGCGCAAAGCGCTACAGTTAAGCGTTGGCAGCTTGGCGTGCGAGGTCGCGGCGCAGCTATGGCCGCTGGCTGACAGGCTGCTCGCGCAATGGCCACCTTTGTTGGGTGGTTTCCATTCGCTGGAACTGGACGAGCAGGTGACACTGACACTTGTTTTCGGTGACGTGGTCGAGATGCTCCCGAAGATCGCAGGACAGTTCGATGCATTTTTTCTCGATGGCTTCGCACCGGATCGCAATCCGTTGATGTGGTCGTCAGCCGTGATGGAGCAGCTGGCATCGCTGGCAGCTTCGGAAGCACGGCTGTCCAGCTGGTGCGTGGCAGGTGCGGTCAGACGCGCGCTGGCCGATGCTGGCTTCAGCGTCAGCAAGCGGCCGGGGTTCGGCGGCAAGCATGATTGTCTTTCTGCGCAATGGCCCGCTGAGGGAAGTCGCCTGAGGGCGCTGCCCGCGACAGCGATCGTCATCGGTGCGGGTGTGGCTGGCGCAAGCGCTGCGCGACAACTCGCAAGACGCGGCATCGCGATCACCGTGCTGGAGTGCGATCGGCCTGCCGGAGGCGGATCGGGCAATCCGGTCGGCATTGTGCGGCCGGAGCCGGGCGATGCCGCCAATCCGGTGACGGAGATGTCGGCCGCCGGCAGTGGCTGGCTGCGGCGTTGGGTGGCCCGCCATGCGGATGCGGTAAGGCACGACTGGTGCGGTGTGCTGCGCATCGCGCGTGACGAGCGCAAACGCCAAAAAATGGCGGCCCATGCCGCGACGACCGCTACTGACTGGTTGATCGCTTTGTCGAGGGAAGAGGCTGCGCAGCGATGCGGTGCCATGCCGGCGGATAGCGGCTTTTATTTGCCCCAAGCCGGCTGGGTGGCTCCGCCGACGCTGGTGAAGGCACTGCTGGATCATCAAGGGATTACGCTGCGCAATGGTGCTGCAGTCACGTCGGTCGAGCGAGACGCGGACAGCTGGCGTGTGAGGCTCGCCGACGGCTCGGCGCTGCACGCACCGCTGGTCGTGCTGGCGACGGCTTTCGATCTCGGGCTGGGTCCGGTGCGGGTCGAAACCGGGCGCGCACGCGGCCAGCTATCGGCGCTGCCGGCGCGTGCGGACCGGCCGCTGCACAGTGTGGTGTGCCGTGACGGATATATCGCTCCGGCCGTGGATGGCTGCCATACGGTGGGCGCGACTTTGCAGCATGACGACGATGATCCGAGCGCAAGACGCAGCGATGACGAGCAGAATTTCGCGCGGTTGCAGCGTCTGTTGTCCGGCTTCTGCGACGACGTATCGGAATTGCAGAGCGGGCGCGTCGGCTGGCGTGCGACTACCCAGGATCGCGTGCCTCTGGCGGGCAAGCTGGCCGAGGGCTTGTATGCGAGCCTCGGCCATGGCGCGCGCGGTGTCACGTGTGCGCCGCTGTGTGCGGAATTCCTGGCTGCGATGATCTGTGACGAGCCGCTACCGCTGGGCAGGGAATGGATCGGTCGCTTGAATCCTTTGCGGTATGCGGTGGGGTGACGTGGGGGCGTCGAATCCCGTCCGGTCAAGCACGCCAGTGTCAAAGACTCCGGCTCCCGGACTGCGCCGGGACAGCGCGTCCTCAGGGGTCAGTCAAACAAGCGCGCAAGCTCCGCGCCCGGATCGGCAGCGCGCATGAAGGCTTCACCTACCAGAAACGCGTGAACATCATGGTCGCGCATCCGTTGAACGTCGTCACGGGTGGCGATCGCGGATTCGGTCACCACCAGCTTGTCCGGCGAGATGCGCGGCAGCAGCCCGATCGTAGTATCGAGCGTGGTCTCGAAGGTGCGCAGGTTACGATTATTGATGCCGAGTAGCCGGGTCTTCAGCGTGAGTGCGGCATCCAGTTCTTGCGCATCATGCACTTCGACCAGCACGTCCATGCCAAGCTCGTGCGCGCAGGCCTCGAGTTCGCGCATCAGTCCGTGATCGAGTGCGGCGACGATCAGCAGGATGCAATCCGCACCCCATGAACGTGCTTCGTAGACCTGATAGGGGTCGATGATGAAATCCTTGCGCAGCGCGGGAATACTGCAGGCGGCACGCGCAGCTTTCAGGTAGTCGGGCGATCCCTGGAAGAACTGTACGTCGGTCAGCACCGACAGGCAGGCTGCGCCATGCGTCGCATAGCTTGTGGCGATGTCGGCTGGACGAAAGTCCTCACGCAGCAAGCCCTTGGATGGCGAGGCTTTCTTGATCTCGGCGATCACACCGGCTTTGCCTGCACTGATTTTCGTGCGCAGGCTGGATTCGAAGCCACGGATTTGTGTACGCGCTTCGTGGTTGCTCTCGACGTCACGGCGCAGGCTGGTCAGGTCCTGGTGCTTTTTCGCGGCGGCGACCTCGTCGGCTTTGACGTCGAGGATCTTGTTCAGGATGTCAGACATGGTCGGTCTTCTTTTTACTGGGGCGCGAATGATTGTGTGAACTGCGCGAACTGCTCGAGTTTCGCGCGTGCGGCGCCGGAGGCGATCACCTCGCGCGCACGTTTGACGCCATCGTTGATATCGGCGGCAATGCCAGACGCGTACAGCGCAATACCGGAGTTCAGGATCACGATATCGCGCGCCGGCCCAGGCTGGTTGTCGAGCGCTTCTCGGATCTTCTGGACGGATTCGACGGCATTAGCCACCTTCAGATGGCGGCTCGAGGTCATCTGCAGTCCGAAGTCTTCGGGATGGATGTCGTACTCGCGGATCTCATCGTCGACCAGTTCGCCGACCATGGTAGCCGCGCCTAGCGAGGCCTCATCCATGTTGTCACGCGCCCAGACGACCAGCGCATGTTTCGCGCCAAGGCGCTGCAGCACGCGTGCCTGGATGCCTACCAGATCAGGATGGAATACGCCCATCATGATGTTCGGCGCGCCGGCAGGATTGGTCAGCGGGCCGAGAATGTTGAAGATGGTGCGCACGCCGAGTTCCTTGCGCACCGGCGCCGCATGCTTCATCGCCGCATGGTGGTTGGGCGCGAACATGAAGCCGATGCCGGTTTCGGCGATCGACTGCGCGACCTGCGCGGGTTGCAGGTTGATGTTCACGCCGAGCGCCTCAAGCGCGTCGGCACTGCCGGACGACGACGAGACGCTGCGGCCGCCGTGTTTCGCCACGCGCGCGCCAGCCGCGGCAACGACGAAGATCGACGCGGTCGAGATATTAAAGGTGTGCGCGCCGTCACCGCCCGTACCGACAATGTCGACCAGATTGTGCGCGTCGGCCACGTCGACCTTGGTCGCGAACTCGCGCATTACCTGCGCGGCTGCGGCGATTTCGCCGATGGTTTCCTTTTTTACGCGCAGGCCCATGGTCAGCGCGGCGATCATGACCGGTGTCATTTCGCCGCTCATGATCTGCCGGAAGAGCGCCAGCATCTCGTCGTGAAAGATCTCGCGGTGCTCGATACAGCGCAGCAGCGCCTGTTGCGGTGTCAGCGTCATGATCGGCCCGTTCAGGTATTCAGGAAGTTTTTCAGCAGCGCGTGGCCGTGCTCGGACAGGATGGACTCCGGGTGAAACTGTACGCCTTCGATCTGGAAATTCTTGTGGCGCACACCCATGATCTCGCCATCGGCGGTCCAGGAGGTCACCTCGAGGCAGTCCGGCAGACTCTCGCGCTCGATAGCCAGAGAGTGATAGCGGATCACGGTGTACGGGCTGGGCAAATCCCTGAAGACGCCGACGCCGGTATGCTCGATCACGGAGGTCTTGCCGTGCATGACTTCTTTGGCGCGGATCACCTTGCCGCCGAACGCGGCACCGATACTCTGGTGGCCGAGGCAGACGCCGAGGATGGGCAGTTTGCCGGCGAAGTGCTTCAGCACGGGTACCGACACACCCGCTTCGTGCGGCGTGCAGGGACCGGGCGAGATGCAGATGCGCGCCGGGTTGAGTTTCTCGATATCCTCGAGCGTGATCTCGTCGTTACGGTAAGTGCGAACGTCTTCGCCGAGTTCGCCGAAGTACTGCACCAGATTGTAGGTGAACGAGTCGTAATTATCGATCATCAGCAGCATGTCAGATCTCCCCGTCCAGGCCGTCTTGTACTTGTTCCGCGGCTCTCAGGACCGCGCGCGCTTTATTCTCCGTCTCCAGCCACTCCATCTCGGGGACCGAGTCAGCGACGATGCCCGCCGCCGCTTGCGCGTACAGCATGCCGTCCTTGATCACGCCGGTACGAATTGCGATGGCGAGATCCATCTCGCCGCCGAATGACATGTAGCCACAGGCACCGCCGTAGATGCCGCGTTTGACGGGCTCGAGTTCGTCGATCAGTTCCATCGCGCGCACTTTGGGCGCACCGGACAGCGTGCCGGCCGGGAAAGTGGCGCGCAATACGTCGAGGTTGGTCATGCCGGGTTTCAGCGTACCTTCGACGTTGGAGACGATGTGCTGTACATGCGAATACTTTTCGATCACGAACTTGTCGGTGACCTTGACGCTGCCAATCTCGGCAATGCGGCCGATATCGTTACGTGCCAGGTCGATCAGCATCACGTGTTCGGCGATTTCCTTCGGGTCTGCCAGCAGTTCTTCGGCCAGCTTGGCGTCGAGCGCGGGCGTCGAGCCGCGCGGACGGGTGCCAGCCAGCGGGCGGATCGTGACCTTGCGGCTGCCGTCGCGGGTCGACTCGTTGCGCACCAGGATCTCCGGCGAGCTGCCGACGATCTGCATGTCGCCGAAGTTATAGAAATACAGGTAGGGCGACGGGTTCAGTGAACGCAGCGCACGATACAGCGATAGCGGCGAATCGACATACGGCTTGCGGATACGCTGGCCGACCTGTACCTGCATCAGGTCGCCAGCCATGATGTAGTCCTTGGCCTTGGCGACGGCCTTGAGGAAGTCTTCTTTCTTGAAGTCGCGGATCGCTTCGGTGCGCACAGAGCCGGTGGTGACAGGCAGATCGACCGGCCGGTGGAGCATGGCGCGCAGCTGCTTCAGTCGCTGCTTTGCGCGGCTGTAGGCTTCGGCTTGCGTCGGGTCAGCGTAAACGATCAGGTAGAGCTTGCCCGACAGATTGTCGATGACGGCCAGTTCTTCGGTAAGCAAAAGCTGGATGTCGGGCAGCCCGAGCGTGTCCGGCGGCGCGCTATCTTCCAGCCGGCGTTCAATGAAGCGCACGGCGTCATAGCCGAAGTAGCCAGCGAGACCGCCGCAGAAACGCGGCATGCCGGGACTGACGGCCACTTTGTAGCGGCTCTGGAATTCGGCGATGAAATCGAGGGGATTCTCGTGCGCGGTCTCGACCACTTCGCCGTTGCGGAAGACTTCAGTGTGCTTCCCATGCGAGCGCAGCAGTGTGTTTGCCGGCAGGCCGATGAAGGAATAGCGACCGAAGCGTTCGCCACCCACCACGGATTCGAGCAAGAAGGTGTTTTTGCCCTGGTTCTGCGTCTGTGCGAGCTTCAGATATAGCGTGAGCGGTGTTTCGAGATCGGCAAAAGCCTCAGCGATCAGCGGAATACGGTTGTAACCCACGGCTGCGAGGGATTTGAATTCGAGTTCAGTCATGTTTTCTCCGGGGCCGCCATTGTCAGGTGGGCGGCTTGGCGGTCAATAAATCCGGCCAGCCCCGTGCGGGACCGGCGACATCGGCGATCAGTCGATCAGTGCATGCCAGCGTCGCCACAGCCAGGCCTCAAAGGCGCCGAGTGGGATCAGCTTCGGTTTATTGACGAGAAACATGGTGTGAGAAGGGCGTTTAGGCAGCCAGCAGTCGCGCTGCGTCGAATAATGTCGCGACTATACCATCCGAGTCTATCGAATGCACCGGTTGGCCATGGTTGTACCCATAGGGCACGGTCAAGCTTTTGCATCCTGCGGCACGCGCTGCATCAGCATCGTTGGATGAATCTCCGATCGCGACGACCTCGAAAGGTTCTAGCGCAAAATCGCGGCAGACGGTTAGCATCGGCAGCGGATCGGGCTTCTTCCTCGGTAGCGAATCCCCGCCGTAAACCACGTCGAAATAGTCGGCCAGGCCGGTCTTTTCGAGTAATGGCAGCGCAAAGGCAATCGGCTTGTTGGTCACGCAGGCCAGGCGCAGGCCCTGGACTTTCATTTCGGCCAGTCCTTCATGCACGCCATCGTAAACGTGGCTGTGATCACCATTGATGGCGAGGTAATGGCGCTGGTAGCTCGCTAACGCTGATGCGCAGCGGCGCTCGACTTCGTCGGCATCGAAATCGACCGCGAGTACTCGCCGCATCAGGTTTTCCGATCCTTTTCCTACAAAATCAATCACGGTTTCCACGGTCAGCGGCCTCAGTCCCAGGTCGGCGCGCATGCGGTTGATGGCCACCTGAAAGTCAGGCGCCGTGTGCACCATGGTTCCATCAAGGTCGATGATGGCGGCGCGTACGCCGGCCAGTGGTTTGCTGGCGGAGATCATGCGTTCGCTAGCTGCTCGCGCATCGCATCGATGACGGCTTTGTAGTCGGGCTTGCCAAAGATGGCCGAGCCGGCCACGAAGGTGTCGGCACCGGCCTGTGCCACTGCCGCAATGTTCTCTACCTTGACGCCGCCATCGACCTCGAGCAGGATCTCGCGTCCGCTGGCATCGATCATCTGGCGGACCTTGGCGATCTTTTTCAGTGCCTCCGGAATGAAGGATTGGCCACCGAAGCCAGGGTTGACGGACATGATCAGGATCAGGTCGAGCTTGTCCATCACGTGTTCGAGGCAGTGCAGCGGTGTCGCCGGATTAAACACGAGACCGGCTTTGCAGCCGCTATCGCGAATCAGCTGCAGCGTGCGGTCGATGTGCTCGCTCGCCTCAGGATGGAAGCTGATGATGTCCGCGCCAGCTTTGGCGAAGTCGGGAATGATCCGGTCAACCGGCTTGACCATCAAATGCACGTCGATCGGTACTTGTACGTGCGGACGTATCGCCTCGCACACCAGCGGACCGATGGTGAGGTTGGGTACGTAATGATTGTCCATCACGTCGAAATGGATGATGTCGGCGCCAGCGGCAACGACATTGCGTACCTCCTCGCCGAGGCGCGCGAAGTCCGCGGACAGGATGCTGGGGGCGATGCGATAGGTGCTCATGCGGCTTTTCCTGAAATCGGGTTCCGCATTTTACCTGCGGCCGACAGCTTGCAGCAGGACGCAAATTCGTGTGCAATCCGTGCTTGGCAAAATGTTAGGGACCACGTGCGAAGATGGCTGCTTATGAGATGACGGTGACGGTGAGGGCGCAGTATCTGGAAGATCAGTCAGCGCCGGATCGCTCCGAGTATGTATTCGGATACGCGGTGACGGTGAGGAATACCGGCACGGTTGCTGCTCAGCTGATTGCCCGCCATTGGATCATCACGGACGCCAACAATCATGTGCAGGAAGTGCGCGGACTGGGGGTAGTCGGGCACCAGCCGCTGCTGCAGCCGGGCGAGCAGTTCGAATACACCAGTGGCACCTCGCTGCAGACGCCGCAGGGTTCGATGCGTGGTGAGTATTTTTGTGTTGCCGAGGACGGCCACCAGTTTGAAGCGCCGATACCGGAGTTCACGCTGTCTCTGCCGCGCACTTTGCACTGAACGACCTCAGTCGTCGTCTTTGCGGCCTGAGAACATCGTCCACCACACAAGAAAGACCAGCAGTCCTAGCGCCAGTCCGGCTTCCAGCATTATCAACCACATATCATTGTGCCCAATTTGATCCAACGCGCCAGTTTAACCTTCCTGCTGTTTGCCGCCACCCTGCTGATGAGTGCGTGCGCGACCCGCAAGGCTCCGCCAAAAGAGCCGACCGCCGTGCCGGCGCCGGTTCCGGTTCCAGCGCCTGTTGTTCCAGTACCGCCAGCAACGCGGCTAGGGGATCATCTGACGCGGGCCGCGTACACCGATTTGCCGGGCTGGGTCGATGACGATGTGCGCGCCGCTTGGCCCGCGATGCTGGCGTCATGCGCTGTCCTGTCTGGCAAGCCGGGGTGGCAGGAAGCGTGTGCGGGCGTTGCGAAAATCGACTCTACGAACCTTGCCGCGGTACGCGAATTCTTTCAGTCCCGCTTTGTACCTTACCAGGTTCGCAATCCGGATGGCAGCGTTAGTGGGACGGTTACCGGGTACTACGAGCCGCTGCTGCGAGGTGCGCGGGCACGCCGCGGGCCCTTCCAGACCCCGTTGCACGCGCCGCCGCTCGATTTGGTGACAGTGGATCTTGCTACGGTCTACCCGGAGCTCAAGAGCCTGCGCTTGCGCGGCAAGCTGTCGGGCAACCGACTGGTTCCCTACCCAAGCCGTGCCGAGATGGAGCGGCAAAATCTGCTCGCCGGCCGCGAACTGCTGTGGGTGGATGACCCGGTTGATGCTTTTTTTCTGCAGGTACAGGGATCGGGCCGGGTGCGGCTTGATGAAACGGGTGAGGTAGTGCGGGTTGCCTATGCTGACCAGAATGGCCATCCGTATCGCTCGATCGGGCGCTATCTGATAGAGCGCGGCGAGCTGACACTGGAACAGGCGTCGATGCAGGGCATCAAGGCCTGGGTAGCGGCCAATCCTTCGCGGCTGCAGGAACTGCTCGGTGCCAACCCCAGTTATGTATTCTTTAGGGAGGAAAGACTGGCCGACCCGGCGCAGGGGCCGCGCGGTGCGCTCGGCGTGCCGCTGACGCCGCAGCGTTCGATTGCGGTAGATCCGCAATTTATTCCGCTCGGCGCCCCAGTCTACCTGTCGACGACGCTGCCGAACAGTCAGGCCTTGCTCCGCCGCCTTGTGCTGGCTCAGGATACGGGTGGCGCGATCCGCAGTCCTGTGCGAGCGGACTTCTTCTGGGGTTTTGGTGCTGAGGCCGGTGAAATGGCGGGCCGGATGAAGCAGGCGGGGCAGATGTGGGTACTGCTGCCGCTAGCGCTCAGCGCGCAGTAGGCGCGCCAATCCAGTGGGTGTTTTGGGGGTCAATCAGTCCGCAGTCGCAGCAGTTGGCCCACATTATCAGAGTTGTATCGACGGTTTGCTGATGCAGTTCCAGCCATTCCATCAGAAGGTGACCGCCAATCCGTCGCCCCTGATCGGTGGCGCCTCGTAAAACGGCCGAATGCACACAGTGCAAGCCGCGCAGGACACGGGCATGTTCCTCCAGATGAGACTGCCGCACCGGGAATCCATACTTTTCCATCAAGCTCTGTTCAACCCCGAATAGTCGTTCGAGCGTCTTAAGCAGCTCGTGATAGCTGCTAGCAACGTCATCGTCCGCACATGTTTGCAGACAGGAGGCTCTGCAGTTCAACTCGTGCCGCGCAGCATGGATATGATGAAATTCTTCGCGCATGATGTCTCGGAGGGGGGGGGCGCTAATCGATTCACGATAGATCTCCCTGCTGGCATGTCAAGGCAGGAGTGCAGGAAGTGGGTACATCGCACGCTACAATCCGGCCGACTGTTTCAATTACCATCCAATAGAGGAACGCGACATGAATTACGAGAACATCCTGGTTGAAACGCATGGCAGGGTCGGCCTGATCCGGTTGAACCGACCGAAAGCCCTGAATGCACTGAACGATCAGCTGATGGATGAGCTGGGTCACGCCCTGCTTGGGTTCGACGCTGACGGAGAGATTGGTTGCATGGTGGTGACAGGCAGCGAAAAGGCCTTTGCGGCTGGTGCTGATATCGGGGCGATGGCGACATACAGCTACATGGACGTGTTCAAGGGCGACTACATCACACGTAATTGGGAAAAGATCCGTCAGGTACGCAAGCCGGTCATCGCGGCCGTGGCGGGCTTTGCTCTTGGCGGCGGTTGCGAGCTGGCGATGATGTGCGATTTTATTATTGCGGCCGATACCGCGAAGTTCGGCCAGCCGGAGATCAAGTTGGGCATCATCCCCGGAGCGGGGGGCACTCAGCGCTTGCCGCGCGCAGTGTCAAAAGCCAAGGCAATGGATATGTGCTTGACCGCGCGCATGATGGACGCGTCCGAAGCTGAGCGCGCTGGCCTGGTGTCCCGGATTGTCCCTGCCGACAAGTTGATCGAAGAGGCGCTGGGCGCGGCAACCGTGATTGCGGCGCTCTCGCTGCCATCGGTGATGATGGTGAAGGAGGCGGTCAATCGTGCCTACGAATCTTCGTTGTCTGATGGTGTCCAATATGAACGCAGGATGTTCCACAGTTTGTTTGCTACTGAAGACCAGAAAGAAGGCATGAAAGCTTTTGTAGAAAAGCGCTTGCCAAACTTCCGCGGGCTTTGATATAGTTCGCCTCCCGTCGCGAAACGAGCTTAGTCAAACGGCTAAAACACTTGGTTCGCGGCAGGAAGCAGGGCCTGTTTCCCCTGCAGTCAAACGAAAGTCTGCGAAAAAATTTCAAAGAAAATAGTTGACGACTGAAAGAAACAAGTTCATAATCTCGTTTCTTTGCTGCTGACGAACAAAACGATTCGACGGCGATGAGCGAGGGGCGAAAGTCCTGGCGCTGCGAGATTGAAGGTTCTTTAAAAATTAACAGCCGATAAGTGTGGGCGCTTGATGGCGTGCAGCGAAGTAGCTTCGGCGACTTCGTAAGCTAAAGTAATCAAGTGCTCACAAAGAAATATAGGTAAGTTCGCAAGAGCTTAACCTGTCAGTATTTTGAGTGAGCGAAGTCCGCAAGGACTTGGCAGAAATGCCAACCA
>JACCDQ010077210.1_pt1 | contig 59978 bp, 56 predicted proteins | sample 7446031 | NCBI WGS metagenome assembly JACCDQ01 (sample SAMN15323442, study PRJNA562643) | freshwater metagenome | isolation source: river surface water | place: USA:Blue River Watershed | collected 2017-08-17
TAGGATTCGTGTTTATTGCATTATTTCATCATTTCAATCATTAATATTCAATTATAATGGCATTAGATTCAAAAATTCCAAATGGTCCAATTGCGGACAAATGGACAAATTATAAAGATCATATTAATTTAGTAAACCCTGCTAACAAACGTAATTTAGATATTATCGTTGTTGGAACAGGATTAGCTGGAGGTTCTGCAGCTGCTACTTTAGCAGAATTAGGATATAACGTAAAAGCATTTTGTTTTCAAGATTCACCACGTCGTGCACACTCGATTGCAGCACAAGGGGGAATCAATGCAGCAAAAAATTATAAAGGAGACGGTGACTCTGTACACAGATTGTTTTATGACACTGTAAAAGGTGGGGATTACCGTGCCCGTGAGGCAAACGTTTATCGTTTGGCTGAAGTTTCTGCTAATATTATTGACCAATGTGTGGCTCAAGGGGTGCCATTGGCTCGTGAATATGGCGGATTATTGGATAACCGTTCATTTGGAGGAACTTTGGTTTCCCGTACATTTTATGCACAAGGTCAAACAGGACAACAATTATTGTTAGGAGCTTATTCTGCAATGAATCGTCAAATTGGTCGTGGAAAAATCAAAATGTACAACCGTCACGAAATGCTTGAATTAGTAATTATCGACGGGAAAGCAAGAGGAATTATCGCTCGTAACCTGATTACAGGTGAGATCGAAAGACATTCAGCTCACGCAGTTGTTGTAGGTTCTGGAGGTTACGGTAACGTTTTCTTCTTGTCAACTAATGCAATGGGTTCTAATGCTACTGCAGCTTGGAAAATCCACAAAAAAGGGGCGTTTTTCGCAAACCCTTGTTATACTCAGATTCACCCAACTTGTATTCCGGTTTCAGGAGATCATCAGTCTAAATTGACCTTAATGTCAGAATCGTTGCGTAATGATGGACGTATCTGGGTTCCGGCAAAATTAGAAGATGCAAAAGCAATCCGTGAAGGAAAGAAAAAAGCAACTGATTTGTCTGAAGCAGAAAGAGATTATTTCTTAGAAAGAAGATATCCTGCTTTTGGTAACTTGGTGCCTCGTGACGTAGCGTCCCGTGCGGCTAAAGAAAGATGTGATGCTGGTTTCGGTGTTAACAAAACAGGTGAGGCAGTTTATTTGGATTTTGCTGCAGCCATTCAGCGTTACGGAAGCGAGCAAGCCTATGTAAAAGGTTTGGATGCTAATGATAAGGCTTTGGTAACTAAATTAGGTACTGAAATCGTAAAAAGTAAATATGGGAACTTGTTCCAAATGTATTATAAAATTGTGGATGAGGATCCTTATACCACACCAATGATGATTTATCCGGCGGTTCACTATACTATGGGTGGAACTTGGGTTGATTATAACTTGATGACTACAATTCCGGGATGTTTCTCTATCGGGGAATCTAACTTCTCAGACCACGGAGCGAACCGTTTGGGAGCTTCTGCTTTGATGCAAGGTTTGGCTGACGGATATTTCGTATTGCCTTATACTATTGGAGATTATTTGGCTCCGGATATCAAAATGGGACCTATCTCAACAGATTTACCAGAGTTTGAAGCTGCTGAAAAAGGAGTAAAAGACTTGATTGCTAACTTTATGAATAATAAAGGAACGCATTCAGTAGACCACTTCCACAAAAAATTAGGTAAAATTATGTGGAACAAAGTAGGTATGGCTCGTAACGAAAAAGGATTAAATGAAGCTATTGTTGAAATTGCAGCTTTACGTGAAGAGTTTTATAAAGATGTAAAAGTACCAGGAACAGATAAAGGATTCAATCAGGAATTAGAAAAAGCAATTCGTGTTGCCGATTTCTTAGAACTGGGAGAATTGTTTGCTAAGGATGCTTTACACCGTAAAGAATCTTGTGGAGGTCATTTCCGTGAGGAATACCAAACCGAAGAAGGTGAGGCTTTGCGTGATGATGAAAACTTTGCGTACGTAGCTGCTTGGGAATACAAAGGAAAACCTAGCGATGCTGTTTTACACAAAGAACCATTAGTTTACGAAAACATCAAACTAGTTCAAAGAAGTTATAAATAGTATTTAGAAAAGTCTCGATACTTAATTCTCAATACTTAATACTTATAAACAATGAAACTTACATTAAAAATATGGCGTCAAAAAAACGCCCAAGATAAAGGAGCAATGGTTGATTATAAAATCGACGGAATTGAACCTGATATGTCATTCTTAGAAATGCTTGACGTATTTAATGAACAACAAATCAATGCTGGTGAAGAACCGGTAGCTTTTGATCACGATTGTCGAGAAGGAATTTGCGGAATGTGTTCTTTATTTATCAACGGAGAAGCACACGGACCGGATAGAGGAGTAACTACTTGTCAGTTGCACATGCGTATGTTCAAAGATGGAGATACTATTACTATCGAACCTTTTCGTGCGGCGGCTTTCCCAGTAGTAAAAGATTTAGTGGTGGATAGAAGTTCTTTTGACAGAATTCAACATGCAGGAGGATTTATCTCGGTAAATACTTCAGGAAACACTATCGATGCAAATACAATTCCGGTAAACAAAAATGATGCAGACAAGGCTTTTGATGCAGCAACTTGTATTGGTTGTGGTGCTTGTGTAGCAAGTTGTAAAAACTCTTCAGCTATGTTGTTTGTTTCAGCCAAAGTATCTCAATATGCTTTATTGCCTCAAGGAAGAATTGAGGCTACGGAGCGTGTTTTGAACATGGTAAACCAAATGGATGCGGAAGGTTTCGGAAATTGTACCAATACCGGAGCTTGTGAAGTGGAATGTCCTAAAGGAATTTCTTTGGAAAACATTGCCCGTATGAACAGAGAGTATATGTCAGCAAGTTTGAAAGGATAATATTTTTTCGATATATATTGCAGAAGCGCATTCATTCATTTGGATGCGTTTTTTTGTTTAATAAATTCAGTAATTTTATAAAATGAAAATAGCCTTACTTCAATCTGATTTAATTTGGGAGAACCCGAAAGCCAACCGAGATTCTTTCGAAGAAAAAATAAATGGAATAAACGAGTCGGTTAATTTGATAGTTCTTCCCGAAATGTTTTCTACAGGATTTACCATGAATCCAAGTAAAGTGGCTGAGACTATGGAAGGTGAAACCGTTGTATGGATGCAATCTTTGGCGAAAGCCAAAAATGTAGCTATAACGGGAAGTATAATTATAGAAGATAACACCAACTTTTATAACCGGTTAGTATTTGTTTATCCAACAGGAGAAATTCAATTTTATGATAAACGACATTTATTTACCCTTGCGGGAGAAGATAAGGTATATGCAAAAGGGAATCGGAAATTAATTGTGGAGTATTTAGGCTGGAAAATTTGTCCACTGGTGTGTTATGATTTGCGCTTTCCGGTATTTTCCAGAAATATAGAGGAATATGATATATTGCTTTATGTTGCTAACTGGCCTCAAAAACGGATTTCTGCCTGGGATGTGTTGCTTAAAGCCCGTGCGGTGGAGAATATGAGCTATGTACTGGGTGTTAACAGAGTCGGAACCGATGATAATGAACATTTTTATGTGGGTCATTCGCAAGCGGTTGATTTTTTAGGCAATTATCTTCTGGAACCCCAACAAAAAGAAGGGGTTTTTGTGGTGGAATTGCACAAAGAAAAATTACTCGAAACAAGAAAAAGGTTAGGCTTTTTGAATGACAGGGATGTTTTTGAGATTAACGGTTTATAATTTGTTGTTTTTCTTTTTGTCTTTTGGCTCTGTTTTCTTTTTGGGTTCCGGGTTATACGGAAGGCTTACATCAAAGGTTAGTTCGACATCCCAGTTGGATCGGATATCTATTTCTTTTGAAAAATAAACAACTTCTTCGGCATATTTTTTTTCTAAATAATTCCCGGGATCGTATCTTTTGTTTTTATTGTCGTCGTAGATTATTCTAAGATTGTAAATTGCCGGATTCAGTAGGTTAAAATTTACTGCCGGATTGCTCTCGGTATACTCTGAAGCGACAACGTCACCTTTGGTATCGGTCAGTTCAACAATGATAGGATAATGTTTTACGTTTTCTAATTTTATTTTAAGATTTCCATAATCTTCGAGTTCTTTGGTGTTTATATTGTAATTTAAAGTATCGTTTGGGTTTTCGTAAAAATCGGTCAAAGCGCCCGGTAAAATGGTGAAAGTGTATTTTTCAGCCGGAAGGGGTTTGAAATCAAAAAATAATTTTTGGTTAAAAGAATCATACTCGGTGGTGAAAGCAACGGCGGTAGAGTCTTTATTGATTAATTTTATTTTTGAATTGTCGAAATGGATTAAAGGAATACTGGATTCTATGGCGAATCGGTCTCTGAAATTCAGAGTTCCGCTATTTACGGAGGTAAAAGTTAAGCTGTCTTTTTTCTGGTTTTTAATTTTTAAAAGATAGTTGGCGCTGTATTTGTCTTTATTAACCGCTACAGCTAAAGAATCGGTTTTTAGAGGTTTGTACCAAATTTGTAAAGAATCTTTTTTGGGTAGTCGGGTTGTTATTGAAGGTAGGATTTCGCCTTTGTTCTTCAACGTGATTTCGGGTTTGTGTTTGGTAAAAGTCATTTCTCCTTCATAGCCCATGACTAATCGGTTTCCGGATGCCTGTGTGGGTTTGAAAGATCTAAACGGGATTTTTTCCTGAAATAATTCCAACTCATAAACAGTGTCGTTTGGGACGGTTATAAATTGTTTTATAAATCCAATTTTTTCTTCTTTTGGGTTGAATTTATTATTGTTGTTTTTGTCTTTGAGCGCTACAAGAAGGTATTTTCCAGCTTTTAAGTTTTCCAGTCTGAACGTTTTTAGGCTGTCTAAGGTGTTGGTAATGTATCTTGGGGATTCTTTGTACGGAATTGAATCTTTAAAGGAATCATTCACTTCATAAAGCATTACAGATACAAAGGAATCGGCTTCTTTTTCTAATGCATCTTTGATTCGGCCTCCTAGGGCTAATGAATCGATGTAATTCCCTGTTGAGAACACATATTTAAACTGGTTGTACGGATTCCCTTCGTTGTTATCGGCAATGCTTTGTCCAAAATTAAAGCTGTAGGTGGTGTTTTCCAGTAAAGTATCTGTAATTTTGATATTGATAAATTTACTGGCTGTTTGGGGAGAAATTATCGGTTCGTATTTCATTGGAGGTGAAATGACCAATTGTTTGTTTAAATCTTTAAGTTTGATGTTTTCGTCAAAGACTAATTTTATTTCTCTTCCTTTGAAATTGGTGTTGAAATTTTTAGGGCTGCTCATCTTTAAAACAGGAGCCAGGGTGTCTTTTAGACCGCCGGTTATAGAGCCTCGTTTGGCGCAACTTATAGTGAAAAGTGCAAGTAAAAAAAAGATGTATTTTGAAAAGTTTTTCAACATGATTTTTTCTGAAATTTAGTTTCACAAAATAACGATTATAATTAATGTTATAGAAACTTTTGAGGTATTTTTATACAGTTAAAAGAAGTGTGTCTGATTTTTATTTTTAAAGCGTAGTTTTGTAGCTGCTATACTTTTTTAGCTTATAATGAACCCTTATTTGTTTTATCATGTTGAAAAAAATAGAGCATATTGGCATTGCTGTAAAAGACATCGAAGTCTCGAATAAGCTATTTGAAAAACTTTTGGGTGTTTCGGCATATAAGTCGGAAGAAGTGGAGAGTGAAGGAGTGATTACTTCTTTTTTTAAAAATGGTCCAAACAAAATGGAGCTTTTAGCGGCTACAAATCCAAATAGCGCTATTGCGAGATTCCTTGATAAAAAGGGAGAAGGGGTACATCACATTGCTTTTGAGGTGGATGATATCGTTTTCGAAATGGCTCGTTTAAAAAAAGAAGGGTTTGTTGTTTTGGATGAAAACCCCAAAAAAGGAGCCGATAATAAATGGGTGGCTTTCTTGCATCCGAAAAGTACCAATGGTGTTTTGATAGAATTGTGTCAGGAAATAAAATAATTATATTTCGCTTGAGTGTTTAGAATTCTAATAATCAATAGGTTTTGAATGTAATTTTTTTAATATTTCATTAGTCTTGAAATCTAGGGCGAAAATATTTGGAGCAAAAGAAAATTAGTGGTAATATTGCACACGCTAAACTGGTCCTATAGCTCAGTTGGTTAGAGCACCTGACTCATAATCAGGTGGTCCCTGGTTCGAGCCCAGGTGGGACCACAAATGCCTTTTGGAAATTATTTCTAAAGGGCATTTTTTGTTGGTGTAAATTGGTTTGAAAAACATACCTTTGTTTAGTGATATGACTTTTGTTTTTCGTTATTGAAAACGGAGGTTGGAATAATTAACAGCTGTTTAGTCTGCTTACGGATAAAGCTTTGTTTTTTTTGAAAAAAAATATGAAAACCCAGACAGGCAAATATTTATTTACCATAATCTTGTTTTTTTTTCAAGTGGTGGTTTTTGCAGAAACTCCACCGCCTCCAGGTGAATTTCCTGTTGATGAAAATATTTGGTTATTAGTTATTTGGGCATTGATTTTTGGATTTTTTGTAATCTATAAATACAGGTCAAAAAGAAAGTCCTCTGTGTAGAACAGAGGACTTTCTTTTTTGGGAATTCTTAATTTATTTGTTGGAGTATAATCTCGATACGTATTTTCCTATGACATCAAATTCCAGGTTGACTTTCGTGCCAACTTTGAAGGTGTTGAAATTGGTGTGTTCGTGTGTGTAAGGGATTATGGCAACACTGAATTGATTTTTCTTTGAGTTTACAACGGTTAAGCTGACTCCGTTTACGGTGATGGAGCCTTTTTCGATGGTGATGTTGTTTAAGGTGTCGTCGTATTCAAAGGTGTATTGCCAGCTGCCGTTGGTTTCTTTTGTGTCAATGCATGTTCCGGTTTGGTCTACATGTCCTTGTACAATATGTCCGTCCAGTCGGTCGCCCAGTTTCATGGCTCTTTCCAGATTGACACGGTCTCCAATTTTCCAATTTCCTAAGTTGGTTTTTTGGATCGTTTCGTCAATGGCTGTTACGGTATAGGTGTTGTCTTTGATGGCTACGACTGTCAGGCAGATTCCGTTATGTGCGACACTTTGGTCTATTTGGAGTTCGGGGGTTATTCTGGAGTCTATCGTAACGTGAAGGTTGTCTTTTTCTTTGCGTATTTCTTGGATAGTTCCAAGTGTTTCTATGATGCCTGTAAACATTTCTTGTTTTATTTTACTAAATTTGCACTTCAAAATTAGTAATAAATAACGTGAGGTCATGATGAAAAAAGCAGAAAATATAATCGTTGGAATTTCAATAGGGGATTTAAACGGTATTGGAAGCGAAGTAATTTTAAAAACATTCGAAGATTCGCGAATGTTAGAGTTGTGTACTCCGGTGATTTTTGCTAATGTAAAAATAATGTCGTTTATTAAAAAGAATTTAGAATCGGCTGTTTCGCTGCATGGGATAGATAAATTGGATCAGATTCTTCCGGGCAAGATTAATGTGTTTAATCTTTGGAAAGAAGGGGTGGATTTGAATTTCGGGGTAAATGACGATAAGGTAGGTGAATATGCGATTAAATCATTCATTGGGGCTACCAAGGCCTTGAAAGAGGGGGTGGTAGATGTGTTGGTTACGGCGCCTATAAATAAATATAATATTCAATCAGAAACATTTAAGTTTCCGGGACATACCGATTATTTGGATCAGGAGTTAGAGGGAAATGCTTTAATGTTGATGGTTCAGGATAACTTGAGAGTGGGATTGTTAACTGATCATATTCCGTTGAATGATGTGGCTTCTCATCTTACCAAAGGGTTGATAAAACAAAAAATCGAGACGATTCGACAGTCGTTAATTCAGGATTTTAGTATCAATAAACCTAAAATTGCGGTTTTAGGATTGAATCCGCATTGTGGAGATGGTGGGGTAATTGGGAATGAGGAAGATAAAATCTTACGACCAACGTTAAAGGAGATTTTTGATAATGGTACTTTGGTTTTTGGTCCATTTGCGGCTGATGGTTTTTTTGGGAGTGGTCAATATGAAAAATATGATGCTATAATTGCGACCTATCATGATCAGGGTTTGATTCCTTTTAAAACCCTGTCTTTTGGGAAAGGGGTTAATTATACTGCGGGATTAAACAAAATCAGAACTTCGCCGGATCACGGGACTGCCTATGAAATTGCTGGGAAAGGGGTTGCAGATCATAACTCTTTCAAAGAGGCGGTTTATCTTGCTTTAGATATTTATCGCTCGCGATTGCAGTATGCAGAAATCAGTGAAAAGCCGTTGAAGGTAAAAGAAAAATAGTAGTAATTAAAAAAAGATAAATAAGATTATTGGATTTGCAATAATTTTATATCTTTGCACTCCCGAAGTTTAGGGCAAAATTTTGTTGAAATGAGTAAGACAAAAGAATATTTAATTCCTTTTATAGGATTAAAGCTAGGAAAACATCATTTTGAATATCAAATAAGTAACGCGTTCTTTGAAATCTTTGATTATGACGAATTTCAAAATTCGGATATCAAAGTAAATGTAGTTTTAGAGAAACAAAGTAACTTGCTGGAATTGAATTTTAAGCATAAAGGAACCGTAAACGTTCCTTGTGATATGACGGGTGAGGATTTTGATTTGCCGATAAAAGGCAAAATGAAATTGATTGTTCGATTCGGAGAAGAGTTTAATAATGACAATGAAGAATTGCTTATTTTGCCCTTTGGAGAGTTTGAAATAGATATTGCGCAATATATTTATGAAATGATTGTGCTTTCAGTGCCTCTAAGACGTGTTCATCCAGGGGTGAAAGACGGAAGTTTAAAAACCAAAGCTCTTGAAAAACTGAATGAATTAAGCATAAAAGAAAATAAAGAAGAGAATAAAGAGAAAGAAGAAAATATTGACCCGCGTTGGGACAAATTAAAGCAACTATTAACGGATAAATAATATAGTAAAATGGCACATCCTAAAAGAAAAATCTCGAAAACAAGAAGAGATAAGAGAAGAACACATTATAAAGCTACTGTAGCTCAAATCGCTACTTGTCCTATTACAGGAGAAGCACATTTATACCACAGAGCTTACTGGCATGAAGGGAAAATGTACTACAGAGGGCAAGTTGTTATAGATAAATCTGAAGCTGTTGCTTAATACATTTTTGTAAATGATATTTGAACTCTCACCTAGTGGGAGTTTTTTTTGTTGTTTGTAATTTTTATTAAATAAGAAGTTCAAAAACAGTACGTTTAGAATATTTTTTGTAATTTTCAAGTCTTTTAAAAATTTTTCAAATGCCTGCATTTGATAGAAATAATCGAATTCAATGAATACAATTACAGCCGCAATAACCGCTGTTGGTGCCTATGTTCCGGACTTTGTGCTTACAAACAAAGTTCTTGAAACCATGGTAGATACAAATGACGAGTGGATTACCACCCGTACAGGAATTAAAGAAAGAAGAATTCTTAAAGATGATAGCAAAGGAACCTCATTCTTAGCTATAAAAGCCGCCCAAGATTTAATTGCCAAAGCCAATATTGATCCATTGGATATTGATATGATTATAATGGCTACTGCAACACCAGATATGCCGGTTGCTGCAACTGGAGTGGCTGTTGCTACCGAAATTGGCGCAACAAATGCCTTTGCTTACGATTTACAGGCAGCCTGTTCCAGTTTTTTATACGGAATGTCTACAGCTGCTGCTTATATTCAATCCGGAAGATATAAAAAAGTATTATTAATTGGGGCAGACAAAATGTCTTCCATTGTTGATTATACTGATCGTTCTACTTGTATTATTTTTGGAGATGGTGCCGGAGCAGCCTTGTTCGAACCTAATTATGAAGGTTTGGGTTTGTTGGATGAATATTTAAGAAGTGATGCTGTTGGCCGCGATTTTCTTAAAATAGATGCCGGTGGTTCATTACACCCTGCAACCCAACAAACTGTTGCAGAAGGAAGACATAACATCAAACAAGATGGGAAAACAGTTTTTAAATATGCTGTAACCAATATGGCTGATGCCAGTGAAATGATTCTTAAAAGGAATAATTTGACCAATGAAAATGTAGATTGGTTAGTACCACACCAGGCCAATAAGAGAATTATAGATGCTACCGCAAGCCGAATGAATTTAGAAGATTCTAAGGTTTTAATGAATATAGAAAAGTATGGGAATACTACTTCTGCAACCTTACCACTAGTACTCAACGATTTTGAACATTTATTTAAAAAAGGAGATACTATTATTTTGGCTGCTTTTGGAGGAGGATTTACCTGGGGTTCCATTTATTTAAAATGGGCTTACGATAAAAAATAAATTTAAACTAAAAACAAATAATTATGGATTTAAAAGAAATTCAGAACCTAATCAAATTTGTGGCAAATTCTGGAGTTGCAGAAGTTAAATTGGAGATGGATGATGTTAAAATCACCATTAGAACCACTTTAGAAGGAAATGTAACTGAGACTACTTATGTACAACAAGTGCCTGCTCAACCTGTTCTTCAGCAAGCAGTTGCTCCGCAACAAATTGCAGCTGCACCGGTTATTCCAGCTGCCGAAGCACCAGCAGCAGATTCTAAATATATCACTATAAAATCTCCAATTATTGGAACTTTTTACAGAAAACCATCTCCAGATAAACCTGTTTTTGTAGAAGTAGGAAGTACAATTTCAAAAGGAGATGTTCTTTGCGTTATTGAAGCAATGAAATTATTCAACGAAATTGAATCAGAAGTATCTGGTAAAATCGTTAAAATATTGGTTGACGATATGTCACCGGTAGAATTTGACCAACCTTTATTCTTAGTAGATCCATCATAAATTTTAGATTTTAGAATTGTAGTTTAGGTAATTTAAAAACAAACACCAATAGTTTTCAAATTACCTAAATTTTTAAATTTTCAAATCGTCTAATTATCTAATTAAATTAAGATGTTTAAAAAAATATTAATTGCAAATAGGGGAGAAATTGCGCTTCGCGTAATTAGAACATGTAAAGAGATGGGTATCAAAACGGTAGCTGTTTATTCTACTGCCGATGCCGAAAGTTTACATGTTAAGTTTGCAGATGAGGCGGTATGTATAGGACCGGCTCCTAGTAACTTGTCTTATTTGAAAATGTCAAATATTATTGCTGCTGCCGAAATCACCAATGCAGATGCAATACATCCAGGGTATGGATTTCTTTCTGAAAATTCTAAATTTTCAAAAATCTGTCAAGAGCATGGAATCAAATTTATTGGTGCCGCTCCTGAAATGATTGACAGAATGGGAGACAAGGCTTCGGCTAAAGCAACTATGATTGAAGCAGGAGTTCCTTGTGTTCCAGGTTCAGTTGGGATTTTAGAATCTTACGAACAAGCCTTAGCATTGTCTAGAGAATTTGGTTTCCCAGTTATGTTAAAAGCTACTGCCGGTGGTGGTGGAAAAGGAATGCGCGCTGTTTGGAAAGAAGAAGATTTATTGAAAGCTTGGGAAGGTGCCCGACAAGAGTCAGCAGCTGCTTTTGGAAATGACGGAATGTATTTGGAGAAATTGATCGAAGAACCTCGTCATATCGAAATTCAAGTGGTTGGTGATGCTTACGGAAAAGCCTGTCACCTTTCTGAAAGAGACTGTTCGGTTCAAAGACGTCATCAAAAATTAACTGAAGAGACGCCTTCTCCGTTTATGACGGATGAATTGCGTGCTAAAATGGGTGAAGCAGCGGTAAAAGCAGCAGAATACATTAAATATGAAGGAGCAGGAACGGTAGAATTTCTGGTAGATAAACACCGTAATTTTTACTTTATGGAGATGAACACCCGTATTCAGGTAGAACACCCAATTACGGAACAAGTAATCGATTATGATTTGATTCGCGAACAAATTATGGTGGCAGCCGGAATCCCAATTTCGGGTAAAAACTACTTGCCGCAATTACACGCTATCGAATGTCGTATCAATGCCGAAGATCCGTACAATGATTTCAGACCGTCTCCGGGAAAAATCACTACACTTCATATGCCAGGTGGACATGGAGTGCGTTTAGATACTCACGTATATTCGGGTTACACTATTCCACCAAATTACGATTCGATGATTGCGAAGTTGATTACTACAGCCCAATCACGTGAAGAGGCTATCAGTAAAATGAGACGTGCATTAGACGAATTTGTTATCGAAGGTGTAAAAACCACGATTCCATTTCACAGACAATTAATGGACGATCCCAAATACATTGAAGGGGATTATACTACCGCCTTTATGGATACTTTCAAAATGATTGATCCGGAATAAAATTCAAAACGGCATTGCAAAATGCCGTTTTTTTATGCTTATATTTTAAAAAAATTACAACGTTTCCTCCAGCCATTTAAAAAATTCCTTTTGCCAAATTTGTGCATTTTGAGGGTTTAGTACCCAGTGGTTTTCTTCCGGGAAATAAAGGAATCTGCTTTTTATACCGCGAAGTTGTGCCGCTTGAAATGCCTCTTGTCCTTGTCCGATGGGAACCCGATAATCTTTGCCTCCTTGAATGATTAATATTGGTGTGTTCCAGTTGCCTACAAAATTTATGGGGTTGAATTCGGTATAAGCTTTTTGGGCAATGGCATTGTCTTTTTCCCAATAGGCACCGCCAAAATCCCAATTGCTGAAGAAAATTTCCTCTGTAGTGCCATACATGCTTTGGGTGTTGAAAACACCATCATGGGCTATGAAAGTCTTAAATCGGTTTTGGTGTATTCCGGCCAAATAAAATGCGGAATAGCCTCCAAAACTTGCGCCAATACAGCCCAGCCGGTTTTGGTCTATATAAGGTTCTGATGCTAAGTTATCTATGGCAGAAAGGTAATCCTGCATGACTTGGCCTCCCCAATCTTTACTGATTTGCTCATTCCATGCCACGCCATGTCCGGGCATTCCGCGACGGTTGGGTGCTACAATGATATATTCGTTGGCAGCCATCAGTTGAAAATTCCAACGGAAAGAATAAAACTGCGTCAAGGCACTTTGTGGTCCGCCTTGGCAATACAATAGGGTTGGATATTTTTTGGAAGCATCAAAATTGGGCGGAAGAATGACCCAAACCAGCATTTTCTTTCCATCGGTTGTGGTTACGTATCGGCGTTCGGTTTTACTTAGTGTCAAAGAATCGTAGATCGCGGTATTCACATGGGTTAATTGATTCCATGTATTTTTTTTTAGATTAAAAGAAAAAATTTCCGAAGCATGATTGAAATCCGCTCTGGTGACAATTATGGATTCTTTTGAAAATCCAATGATGTCATTGACGTCAAAATCACCATCTGTAATCTGATTTACCGTAGGTGTTTCTTTTGTCAAAGGAGAAAAAGGAATTTCAAATACTTGTTTGGTGCCATCAATCGGGGCAATAAAATAGATTTTTAAATTCTCGGGATGCCACATGAAACTATCTACCGTACCATCCCAATGCGCGGTGAGATTATGTTGTATGCCTTCAAATTCAACAATAAGATCATTTTTATCGGCTTCATATCCATCGCGTTTCATTTGCAGCCAGGATAAATTTCCCGATGGAGAAAATTGTAGGGCGGTATCATAGCCTAAATTCGCTTCGGTTTTATTTATGGTAATCCCCGTTTCAGGCGAATATTCGTAAATGTTGGTGTTGGTCGAAACGGCATATTCGGTTCCGGCTTTTTTCTTGCACACGTATAAAATCCGTTTGCTGTCCGGCGACCAAATATAATCTTTGTCATCGCCGAAAGGTTTTTGTGGACAATCAAAATACGAATCGCCCATGATATCTGTTCCTATACTTTGTTCGCTATTTTCTTTGTACAATACATGGTTGTATTTGCCTTCATGCCAAGTATCCCAATGACGATAATCCAATCCGTTATAAATTTGAACGCTGGATTTTTCTAATTTAGGATAAAAATCTTTCCCCAGCACATTTTTCAGTTTCATCTCTTCATGATACAGTAGGTATTTCCCGTCAGGAGAAATGTTCTTGTCTTTTAGGATGTTTTTGGTATCTTTTATTTCAATGGGCTCTCCATGTTTTAAAGCTAAGATATACGTTTTGGTATCGGATTTATTTTCTTCAACAGAAGGACTCATCACTTTATACACGACATTTTTTCCGTCATCAGAAATACCAAGCGGTGTGATTCTTCCTAGTTTCCAAAGCAATTCAGGGGTCATTACATTTTGAGGCATATGTGTGGGATTAAACAGATTGTTATCCGAATTTTTAATAGTTTTAGTAAAGTATAAAAATAGAAAATAAAAAACGAAATTAGAATCATTCAACCCGCAGAGAAATTGAATAAAATTTATTGGAACATCTCCTAAAAAAAGTAATTTTACGCGAGTATTATTTCGGAATTCAAATTAGGAAATAGAAAGTATTAATAAGGAATAGATAAGTAGATTTAGCAGTATGGCAACAAAAATAACATCCAGAAAAACAGGGCAATCCGCAAACAAAGGGACAGGTGGTTTTATGGCGAACTTGAAATCTTTTTTGTTTAAATTGTGTTTGTGGTTTTTTGGGATTTCTATTTTTATGGTGGTGTTATATAAATTTGTACCTGTGCCTTTTACGCCATTGATGGTCATTCGGGCCATAGAAAATAAAGTTGCCGGGAAAGAAAATTATTTCAGCCATGACTGGGAACCGTTGGAGAATATTTCGCTCAATTTGCAAAAAGCGGTTATTGCCAGTGAAGACGGAACCTTTCTTAGACATAATGGATTTGATTTTATTGCCATGCAAAAAGCATTTAAAAACAATGAAAGAGGACGAAGAATAAAAGGAGGGAGTACGATTTCGCAACAAACCGCTAAGAATGTGTTTCTTTGGCAAGGGAGAAGTTATGTTAGAAAAGCTTTGGAGGCTTATTTTACGGTGTTGATAGAAATAATTTGGGGTAAAGAACGCATCATGGAAGTTTATCTCAATAGTATCGAAATGGGTAATGGCGTGTATGGAGCCCAAGCTGCGGCAGAACATTGGTATAGAAAAGATGCAGCCAATTTAACTCCAAAACAAGCTGCCGGAATTGCTGCTATTTTGCCCAATCCCCGAAAATATACCGCCACCAGTTCGTCGTCTTATATCAATAGAAGAAAAGCTAAAATTATGCGCATTATGCGACATGTGGGAAAAATAGAATATTGATGAAGAGTTTTTTAATGAAACTGAAAAACCGTATTGCGATTGTGATACGGTTTTTTTTGTTGCAAAAGGAAGAGGTCAGTCTATACCCTGTTTTGATGTAAAAGTATATTTGGTCAATTGACTTTTGATTAAGTTTTAGTTGATCATATTTATAAAATAAAATGCTTGAGTTTTTTGTTAAATAAATGAAATTCAATGTTTTAACTCTGTTTTTTAAGAAGGAAGGGCTTATGGAATTATAAACGTATTAAAAAAATTACAAAAAAGAAGTAGGGTAATTCTATTTCCAAATGTTATATACTCATGGGATATATTTTGGTTTCTCTTTCATAGTATTCATTATCCTATTTATTTAAACTATGGTGAGATAAGTATGAACCGAATTATTAAATCATTTAAAAAATAAACATGAAACACTTTTACTTAATTTTTAAACTTTAATTTTTTAAGCAAATGAAAACAAATCAAACCCCCTTTTTCGCTTTCGCATTATCATGTCTGTTGTTTAGTTGTTCCAATAACGAATCGCTTGATACTGCTTCAAATGCAACAACAGCAGCTAATTCAACATATGAAGTAATAGCTGCGACAAATTTGCCTTCTTCGATTACTACATCCATTGCTACTTCGACTACTTCAAAAATGGTTAGTACAACAGCATCAGCCTCAGAGGTGAATTTAGTTTCTAATGGTACTTATACGGTCTATGTTTCCAAGAAAGATGGAAGTAAATTCAAATTAAGTTTTACCGCCAAAGGAAAGTTAGTTTACAAAATCAGCCAAACTCCTATTGCCGTTTCTGATTTATTAACTGCGATTACTACTTATATTGCTAATAATTATGTGGGTTCGACTATTATTTCGGCTCATTCAGAATCTGATGGAGGTTTTGATGTCTTTATAGCTGCAGCTGATGGAAGCAAAGTAAAATTGAATTTTGCGGCTGATGGTACTTTTGTTTCAGAATCGGTATTAAAAGCTAACGGAAATCACAGACATAATCATTCCAGCAATCATACCCCAATAGCTATTACAGATTTAGCGCAAAGTATTACGGCTTATATCAAGACTAACTACGTGGGATCAACGATTACTTCGGCACATTTAGAGTCAGATGGAAGTTTTGATGTATTCATCACAACAGCTGAAGGGGCAAAATTAAACTTAAATTTTTCAGCTCTTGGTGAATTTGTATCAGTAAGTTCAGATGAGATACATCATTCAGATGATGGAACTATGATTTCTGTTTCAAATTTGGCCAGTGCCATAACAACTTATATCAGTACAAATTATGTTGGCGCTACCATAGTAGGGGCGCGTCAAGAATCGGATGGAAGTTTTGAAGTACATATTATTACTGCCGATAGTATAAAATTAGAATTGAAATTTAATGCTGCAGGAGAGTTTATTTCGTTAAGTTCCAATACGAATAATCATTATTCGCATATTGAAGTTGCGGTGGCGATTCAGAATCTGTTAGCCAATATAACAACATATATAAGTACAAATTATGCGGCAGCAACGATTACTTCAGCTCATTTAGATTCAGATGGTACTTATGATGTAATTATTACTACAGCTGCAGGAGTTAAATTGAAATTAGAATTTACTGCAACAGGCGTATTTAAAAGTGTGAAAAATCTATAATTGATTTATATTATTCCTTTTTAGGGTTAAAACCCGTAAATAGAATATGAAATGAAAAACCGTATTACAAATGGTGTAATACGGTTTTTTTTGTGGAGAATACCGCTCTACATTTTTTCAAAAACGTAAAAAGAGAAAGTATTATTGAATATGTAAAAAGTCAATAAAATCAATGGTTTATGAGTGTTTTTTGGGTGTTTGTTTTTGAATTTCATTGAATTAAACAGGATAAAATTGCATAAATGTGGGCTAAATGTGGGCTAATTTTGTATTTTTGTCTACTTTAAAATGACAAAACTATGGCGTCAATCAACTTATTAATCCAGAGTAAAAAAAGTCCGGCTGTTATTTATATCCGTTTGCGTGATGGTAGAACGGTCGATTTAAAAGCAAAAACCAATTACCATATTGATCCCCTTAATTGGGATGAAACAGCACAGCGTCCAACAAAAAAAGCAATGAAAGAGATTGAATTTGCTAACCTTGGAACTGATTTAGGTAAATTAGAGAATGACCTCTTAGCTGAATACAACAAATGCAAAGGCGTAAAAGTTATCGACGCACAATGGTTAAAAGATTTTATCAACCCGCCTCAAGATGAAATTAAACATCCCGACAAGTTGATTGATTACATAGATACTTTTATAGAGTTCAAAGGTAGCGATGTAAAAAAAAGCACAATAAAAAAATGTTATGTGATAAAGCATTTACTTATGCGTTATCAAGAACACACTAAATCGATTGTTTACATTCGTGATGTTGATACAAAATTTAAAATAAATTTTGAAAAATATTGTAGTAGTGCCGGTTATGCTCCAAATACAACTGCCCGAAATATTCGTTTTATAAAAACATTTTGTCGTCATGCTAAAACTAACGGTGTTGAAACACATTATCAGTTGGATAGTATTAAGGCTAAATACCATAAAGTAGATAATATCTATCTGGATGAAAATGAAATTAAGAAAATTGAAGAACTTAAAAGCAGTGAATTAACCGATGGTTTGGATAATGCGCGGGATTGGTTGCTAATAAGCTGCTTTTGTGGTCAAAGAGTTTCTGATTTCTTGCGTTTTGATAAATCCATGATCAGATATGAAAAAAACAAATCGGGAGAATTAAAACCGTTAATTGAATTTACACAGGTTAAAACGGATAAAATTATGACTATCCCTCTTCATTCAAAAATCATTGAAATACTGAAGAAATATGATGGTGATTTTCCAAAAAAAATCTCTGACCAAAAATACAATGAACATATTAAAAAAGTATGTGAGAAAGCTAAAATTGAAACTCCTACACACGGTATTTTATTTGATCATGATATAAAAGCAAAAGTGGAAAAAGATTATCCAAAATGGAAATTGGTATCTTCGCATATTGGCAGACGTTCTTTTGCAACAAATAATTATGGAAAAATCCCAACTTCGTTTTTAATGTATATTACGGGGCATTCAACAGAAGTGATGTTTCTGAATTACATAGGCAAAAGCAATAAAGATATTGCGATGGAATTAACAAACTATTTTTAATCATTTTAAAATTTTCGTTATGGGAAAATTGGAAGAATACATAAGATTTCTTGAAAGGGTACAGAAAGAATTAAAGCTAAAAAATTCTATTAATGAAGTAATGAAAGATCTTAAGATGCAGAATAACTTTTTAACTTATTCTTTTAAAGATTTTAATTGTGATGTTGAAGAAGGGAAAGTTTTGTTTCTAGAGCTTATAGAACAATTAAAAAAGGAAAATATAGATCAAGAAGAATTAGATGTATTAATTAAAGAAAATGAGGAAAAAAGTAAAGCGGTATATGATGAAAGGATTGGCATGTTTTCTGAAAGAATTAAAAAAGACTTGTCAAAAAAGCTTCCTAATAAGCTATTTTTTAATTCTGACTTAAAAAAAGAAATAAAGCCTACATATAAAATTGAATTTACGAAGCCACTTGAATTTGAAGCGGCAAAAAAAATGATTACGTCCCCTAAAAAAATATCTGCAAAATGGTATGCTCTTCATTATTTATTAGAAGTAGAAGCCAAGGGGCTGAAAATCCCTGTAAATAGTGAAGGAAGTTTTGTTCGATCTAAAATTGAAGAGATTGGAAAAGAAAGAGCAGGAGGTGATGGACAAAGTTTTTATAGACAAGTATTAAAATACAAAGATGATATAAAAGACAATTCGAAATTGGTTGGCGGTTTTGGAAAAGATTGGAAAAAAGAAATTATCTCTCTCTCGGACAATGATCAAATATTAAAAGATTATTTAGATAAAAATTATTAAATCTCAGGTATGCTCAGGTATATCTAGGTAAAATACCTGCAAAAATACCTGCTTTTATTTGCCCTGTAAAACATTAAAAGATACAGGACATGAAAACAAATTCAATCTTACTCGAAAGCCTTACTGTTGAGCAATTACAACAGCTTATTGGGACATCCGTACAAAACGGAATCTTAGAACTTCAAAAACAACTTCAAACCAAAGATAATTCCGAAGAATTACTGACTAGGGAAGAAACATGCCAGTTTCTTAAAATTGATAGTAGTACCCTGTGGGCTTGGACTAACAAACAGAAAGTCAAAGCGTATGGTATAGGCGCACGTCGTTATTATAAAAGAAGCGAACTAATGGAATGTTTAACAATTTTAAAAAAGTAAGCTATGAAAAAGTTCAATAATAATGACAAAGAAAATATAAAAGAGATGAATCAAAAGTTAAATTTTATGATTGATTTAGTAAAAAAAGAGACTAATTCTGAGCTAATTTTTTGTAATAAAGAAACATTCTTGAATTTTATTAATCTTCTAAAAGAAATTTATGATCTATGGGATAATATTTTAAATCACACAGATGATTTACTTGAAATCCACGGGACTTTGATAGAAGTTGAAGATGTAGTTGAAATTAATAAAAAACATTATGATGAATCAATCGATTTTTAATATTATTAATAAAGGCTCCGAAGAGGAGCCTTTTAATCCTGTTTTCAATGCAGTCGAGGAAATACAAATAGAAGAGTCGATTTCCGATATAAAATTTGAAAAGAATATTTTTAATGGTGTTGAATTAATGGAAATGGGAGGTGTAGAACAAAGATATTTAATGGCACCAATATTTCCACAGAAGGGGACAGCAGTGTTAGCAGGAAAGCCAGATACAGGTAAAAGTCAGTTTGCTCGCCAACTTTGCATACAAATAGCTTTAGGACAAAAAGAGTTTATTGGTTTCGAAATTAATCCGGTTCATAGTAAATCGATTTATATTGCAACAGAAGACAATTTAGAAGCAACTCAATTTTTGCTAAATAAACAAGTAACTGGTCTTAAAGAAAAAGCAACAGAAAATATACGTTTTATGTTTGCTGATACTATGGAACAAGAAGAAATTTTGAAACAATTAGACAAGGCTTTAACTGATGAGCCAGCTGACTTGGTGGTAGTAGATAGTTTTGGGGATATTTTTAAAGGAAACGATAGTAACAATAATATGGTTATGCGAAACACAGTTAAGCTATTTGATAAAATTGCCAAAAAGCACAATTGTCTTGTTCTATTTGTACATCATATTAATAAAGGAGCGTATAGAATTGCACCTGGACAAGAACACATTCAAGGTGGTTCTGGATTAACCCAAAAAGTTAGATTAGCAATAATTCTTTCAGAAGGGTTAGGTAATATTCGTTATTTTACAGTTGTTAAAGGGAATTATTGTCCCAAAGAATACAAACAAAACTCTTTAGAACTCATTTTTTCTGAAGAAACTTTCCTGTTTACAAATACTGGTAATTTGATCCCTACTTCTGATATTGGAACAAAACCTGATGGTATGAGGAAAAAAGAAACGATTAATAAATTTGAAGATGCGGCTCAGGCTGTAATGTCTAATGAGCCATTAACTTATGGGGAAATTGTAAAACAGTTTTGTGAAATCACAGGCAAAAGCGAGCCTACTGTCAAGAGGGCAATCAAGAATCTTGTTGATTCCGGATTCATTGAAAAGTACCAGGGGAATTATCGTTTAAAAGAAACTGTTCCAGACGAAGAAGAAGATTAGGGAGTTAAAGCTTCCTTAATATCAAGTATCAATAGTGTCATATTCTAAGGAAGTTTGATCGAACTGATATCAATTAATTTTGGTAATACAATTTAAAATATAAACTTTAGTATCAAGTATCATTGGTTCATTTCCTTAGGGTTTTGATACCGATGATACTTGATACTGTTTTTCCGAATCTTTTGTAAGTACTAATAAGATTACAACAATAAAAAACCCTTTTGATAATTTGTAAGAAAAAAACAATATATTTGACTTGCAAATAAAGTATGATCCTTGTCATAAAATCTACCCAAAATTAGGTGGCTTCGTATGATTTTGTCATGCATATAAACTAGTTGTGCGTCAGCTTGGTAAACCGAAACAGAAATAACGAAAACAGAATAATATATGAAGCCAATTATAGAATTACTTATACAAGATATTGAGGATGAAAAAACGGATATTGAAAATCTATCAGAGAATGATTTTAAGCAAGTTTTCGACACATACAATAGTTTGTATAATCGTTGCCTTAGTTTAAGAGAAGAAGATTTTGATAATTCTGAAATATACCAAAGGTTTATAAAACACGTTAAAATGATAAATAATAACAATTTCATAATTATAAATTGGCTTAACAACGGTATTGACTCTGCTTCTGCGGATAAGTTTTCACAATTAAGAGACATCCTTAATTCTTTTTTAATAGGACTGAAATATGCTTGGTAAATTGTTCAGCTATATCTACGTGCCTTCTATTGGTCATTTTATCTAGGTTAAACCCAAAAACTAATAATTGATACACGCAAAATCCTATCTATTTAACTGCTTCTATATCTTCTCTTAAATTTTATCTAACTCTGTAATATCTTAGAAATGACAATCAAATATTCTTTTATCTCTTCTTCTGTTGCTTTTCTGGGAACTGAATTTCGCATTTTGTTTTAGTACGGTTCCGAAGAACCGATGATTAATAATTTTAACCTTAAATAGTAATTATATGAGTTCTACAATATTATTGTCATATATTATTTTGATTTTAGTACAAGTTTTTGCTCTTACATTTATCCCTATTAGTTTAACAGGTCTAATATTAGGAAAACTTAAAATCGACACATCAACTTCTTTATTAATTGGCGGACTTCTTGTTTGGTACGGAATTAATATCATTTGGTTGCGTTTTACAAGTTATAATTTGCCTTTGTTGGCATTCTTTTTAGTTGAAATAGTAAAAGGATTAAAAGGGATGTTTGTAAATAAAGTTGATCCTGAAATGAACGAAATGATGTCAGGAATTGAACAAAAATCAATCATACTAATTGCTTTATATATTTTCATTTTTAGAGAATTTAATTTGTTTTAGTTAGCCGAAAAAAATGAGGCGAAAAAGCCGAACGCACAACACACGCTTTGCGATAGTGGGATTTAAGACTGAATTTAAAGATGGTCTTGTGCTTGAAAAATTAGTGAATAACCGAAAGATAAGGCTTGCTCATCCTCACCATCGCAAGAGCGCGGGAACGTTACAATCAACCCTAAAAAAACGACACATATGAGAAAATTGATACTCACATTATTGACACTTCTATTTATCCAGACAGTGACTTTTGGACAACGAGAAGCAAAAACCACAGATGGTAAAACTGTTTTGTTATATGAGGACGGCTCGTGGCTTTATGCAGACAGTATTCCGTTATATGGCATCAAATCAACGACAATTTCCAAATTGGAAATTCCAAAAACAAATCCAAAAGAAATCGTTATTTCACATACTGGTTATTCATTTTTATATAATGAAACTCACGAACAAGCAAATTGGATTGCTTACGATTTGACAAAAGAAGAAACAAACAAACTTTTTGAAAGAACAGATAAATTTATTACAGACCCAAAAGTAAAAACAGGAACAGCAAAAGACAAGGATTATATTGGTTCAGGTTACGACAGAGGACACTTAGCTCCCGCATCGGATATGGGCTGGTCATCAACGACAATGACTGAATCATTTTACTATAGTAATATTAGCCCACAGACACCAAATTTCAATAGAGGGATTTGGAAAAAATTAGAAGAGTTAGTTCGAACTTGGGCAATTGAAAACAATACAATTTACATTGTTACTGGCCCAGTTTTAACAAAAGGACTCTCGACAATTGGAGGAAATAAAGTTTCCGTTCCAAATTATTTTTACAAAGTTATTTTAGATTATAGTGAGCCGAGAGTAAAAGGAATCGGATTTATTATTCCCAATGCCGGTTCAAGTGAGCCATTACAACACTATGCTGTTTCCATTGACAGTGTTGAGAAATATACAGGAATAGATTTCTTTCCACTCTTGCCTGATGACCAAGAAGAGTTAATTGAAAAAACTCTTTGCATTCAATGTTGGTCGTGGAAAAAAATTGAAAATGAAATAACATCCAAAGAGAGTGAGCATAAATCTTCTACATCTGTTCAATGCAACGGTAAGACAAAAGCTGGCGACCAATGCAGAAATAAAACATTAAATGAAAGTGGATATTGTTACTTACACGAAAACCAAAGCTCTTCAAGTAATAATAATTCAACACTAACACCACAAAGGGCAGAAAAACAGACAGGCACCACCACGACAGGCATACCGCAATATACTGGGCCAAGAGGTGGAATTTATCATTATAGTAAAAGTGGAAAAAAAGTTTATAGTAAGAAAAAGTAATTATGACAGCTATAAAATCAGAAAATAAACTGGGTGCATTAAACCTTATTGTTATTATTCTTTCAATTTATGTTCTTGGAGCATTATTGATTGACACAGTTTATGTTCTTGACCCTGAAACATCTTCACTTTTAAATTTTTTCGACAATGCTATTTGTGCTTTCTTCTTCGTTGAGTTTTGCATACGTTTTTTTAAGGCAGACAATAAGCTAAAATTTATGCGGTGGGGTTGGATTGACTTAGTTTCCAGCATTCCAATGGTTGATTTTTTAAGAGCGGGTCGCATTTTACGACTGATCCGATTGCTTCGTGTTGTCAGGGCATTTCGTTCAGCTCGACATTTAGTAAGTCATATTTTTAAAAACAAAGCACAGGGAGCATTGACATCGGTATCAACCATTGCAATACTAATAGTAATATTTTCAGCAATAGCAATTTTACAAGTTGAGGACGATCCAAATAGTAATATAAAAACAGCCGAGGATGCAATTTGGTGGGCTTATGTAACAATTACAACAGTCGGTTATGGTGACAAATTTCCTGTTACAACAGAGGGAAGAGTAATTGCGGTAATGTTAATGACGACTGGAGTTGGACTTTTTGGAACTTTCACAGCTTATGTCTCGTCATTATTTGTAACTAATAACGAGACATCAAATGATACGAAAAAATAATGACGAATGAAAGAAGACCAGCTTGAACAGAATCTACAAGAAATTGGCGGTTCGGTACTTAAATGAAGCTTTGTGTTTCGTGTCAAGTTCAGTGGTGGCAAATAGTTTAGTGCTTCGAAATCGCCAACTTCTTGTAGCGGCCAATCGTTATAACCAATGACTCAAAAATTCTGCAGAAAAAATTAAACTTAATAAATGAAATTAGGAAAACCTGCTTTAAAAAGATTATCGGAAATGATTTGTGGAAATTCTCCTTTTGATCATTTCCCATATCGTTCTTCTTCTCAACTAACAAAATTTTTCTTTGATCTCGATTTAGAATATGTTCACGATGGTGGTACAAGATCTGTTTGGGTTCAACAAACATTGGAAGAGTTAAATCAAAATGATGGCTATGATGATAAATTTCCAAGTAAAGATTTAATGAGAGTCATTACTTTTTTAGTTGATCCGGATAGCTTTTTATTTGACGAAAAATTTGACCATAAAAAAGCAATTGAAGATGTGAATAAATCCATCAAAAATTCAGGCTTAGCTTTAAAACAAAAAGCTGATGGTCAATCTGTAGTTGCTCTTTTAAGCGGAAAATTTATTTCAACATCAATTAAGGAAAATGAAGTTGTTAAAACCATTACATTCGCACCATCTGTTTTCAAAATTCCAGAAAAAGAAATTAATAATAAACTCATTTCCGTAATGATGCCTTTTAATCCTGCATTTCGTGGTACTTATGAATCAATAAAAAGAGTTACAGAACATATGAGTTTAGAATGTTTAAGAGCTGATGATATTTGGGAAAATTCAACTTTTATACAAGATATTTTTGATTTGATTTATTGTGCTAGAATTATTGTTGTCGATTTTACAGATAGAAATCCGAATGTAATGTACGAAACAGGAATTGCACATACTTTAGGAAAAACTGTAATTCCAATTTCACAATCATTAAGTGACGTTCCATCTGATTTAGGCCATCATAGAGTGCTGAAATATTTGCCTAACGATGAAGGATATAGAAATCTTTCAAACGAATTATATAAACGAATAAAAACTATATTAGAGGGAATATAAGTACTGCAATAATAGCTACTACAACGGATTTAGGTTTAATAAAAGTTAGTTATGCTGTTCTAAATTATTACTGTGTTTTGATTTAGAGTTGTGTACACACCATTCCTTAAATGAACTTTCTGGAGCAAAAACAGAATCTGGGTGTCATTAATAATAATATAGCTTTCTGCGTCCTAAATTGGGGTGATTTTCTAATTAACTAGAAAAATTATTTTTCAAAAATTTTTAACCAATTTGGTTATTTACTATGGGCATGAGAGAATAGGTACCTCCCTGCAACAACCCCCGAGTGTTTGTTTCAAACCGATAGCCCCTCCCTTAATAGTTTTTAAATAAAATATCACTAAAAGTAGGTATTACTGATTTAAGGGATAATGTTTAACTTTCAAAAAAAAATATTATGAAAAAAATACTGTTATTTTTAATTCTGATAATTTCAAATGTAGCTTTCTCTCAAAATAAAAATTTCATGATTGAAAACGGACTTATACATTGGAAATATGTTTATGAAGATTCTAGAAGTATTTCAGAATTAAGAAATAATCCACGATTAGAATTTTTAACAGATTCAACCGGCTATATCAAAAAAACTAATTTTGAGGATAAGAAGCTGAATCAGTTGACCGGAGAATTTAAGATTGAATCTAAAAATGGAAAATATCGAGCATCTGTTTTTAATGTTAAATTTTATGTTGAACCAACTGGACTATATTCAGGAGGAATTTCAATGCAAACAATTTCAGAATTTACAATTGAGAAATCATTAATAAAAAAAGATGGTACAATTAGAGTATCATACTTAGGGTACAATTTGACAGAAACGCTTAATCCACATTTGACTGATTTATTTACAATTAAGGACAAACCCAAATCAGATTGGTAGTAATTAATTAAATACAGGCAATCAAGCGGTCTCACTTTGGTCGTTCATTTTGTTTCGCTGGGCTGTTCCAGTCAGTCATTCTTCCTTCCATTTCACAGTCCATTTGCCACCAATAAAAGAGCCGCTTGAAAATAAGCAGCTCTTTTTTTGTTGTCTGCATTCCCAGTCTTCACACATTCACTTCCTTCGTTCGTCAGGGCTCTCTCATCCATTATACCGCTTCATTACATTTTGCTTCGTTTCTCTACGCTCCATTTCATTCCAGCAGTATAAAGTCTGTCGCCCTTTGTTAATTTGGCGGTTGCTCTCTAGAACAGCCATTGGGGTTTGCTCACTCCGTTTGCACTAAATTAAGGAACGCCTAAAGGCTGATTTTTATTTTTTCCCCAACGTTCCACGTTACTAGCCTTTCATTTCGTCATTCTTCCTCAATTCTCAGTCTAGTATGGCTGTTCTATTGCCGCAACACCGACCATCGCTCCTCAAAATTTATTTCGTTTCTCTACATAAATTTCTGCGGTGCTTGGGGGTGTTTGATTGTTTAGTACATAAAGATAAAAAGAGAGCAAATTTAGAGTAAATATCACACTTTCAGTCAGTCATGCTTCCTTCCATTCACGTTCGATATTTTCTCAATTTGTAGAGCTTTCTTTTTTCTTTTTTTCTTTTTTAAAAATTATTTCGATTTTTAAAGCCAATTTTTTAAAAGAATTACATTGCAACATTGCAGTCTTTTCGACTTGTAAACTGAAAAAGTGTTAGATGATCCCTAATCCCCAACTTTTGGAATTGATCCTGATTGTGGGCTAAATGTGGGCTAAAAATAGGAATTAAAAAACCCTAACACTTATTTTATAGGTGTTAGGGCTGTTTGTTTGTGGAGAATACCGGAATCGAACCGGTTACCTCTTGCCTGCCAGGCAAGCGCTCTAGCCAAGTGAGCTAATCCCCCAACTATGGCGCAAATATAACATATTAATATAGCAAAAAGCAAATTTCAAAATACAAATTATTGCTATTTGAAAAAAAATCAAAAGCATCCATTCCTTTTTTTAACTTTACATCAAAATAACGATTATGGTTACAGAAATTCCAACGGGTTCGCTCAGTACAACAATCGAAAATAAAATCGCCACAATCGAATTCGGACATCCGGCAAGTAATTCCCTGCCGAGGGTATTGTTAAATCGTTTGACGGAGGAATTTAGTAGCTTGAGTGCTAACCAATCGGTCGCGGTAATCATCATAAAAAGTCAAGGTACAGGTGTTTTTTGTGCAGGGGCCTCATTTGATGAACTTTTGGCAGTGACCAATTTAGAGGAGGGAATTGAGTTTTTTTCCGGTTTTGCTCATCTAATCAATGCCATGCGCCACTGTTCCCAACTGATTATTGGTCAGATTCAGGGAAAAGCTGTTGGAGGCGGGGTAGGTATCGCTGCCACTTGTGATTATACTTTCGGTACGAAGGCTAGTGCCATTAAACTGTCTGAATTGGCGATAGGGATTGGTCCTTTTGTCATAGAACCTGCCGTGAGTAGAAAAATAGGGAAAACGGCTTTGGGCGAAATGACCTTAGCAGCACACGAATGGAAAACCCCTGAGTGGGCACTTCAAAAAGGACTCTTTGCCAAAATCCTCGAAAATCAAACCGAATTAGAAAATGAAGTGACTCATTTGGCGTCAAAACTGGCGTCGTATAATCCCGAAGCTTTAGCCGAGATGAAAAAAGTACTTTGGGAAGGAACCGACCATTGGGAAAAACTCCTGCTCGAAAGAGCCGCCATTTCGGGTAAACTTGTGCTGTCGGAGGCGACCAAAAAGGCATTAACGGAATTCAAAAAATAGGAGCTTTTTCCTGCTGTCCGCTTTATCTCTTGTGGCGAACCCCGCCACAAGTGGATGCCGCTTCCATCAGGGCTAGAATCGGGAGAATCCAAAACCCAAAAATTGCAAGCTATTTCTCGGCTCAATTCATTAAATTTGTACTCAAAATTATACGTCGATGAGTAATATCAGAATTACAAAACAATTTAGTTTCGAAACCGGTCACGCCTTATATGGTTATGATGGGAAATGTAAAAATGTTCACGGACATAGTTATAAATTGTCGGTAACCGTTTTAGGACGCCCAATTACCAATCGTAATGATGTCAAATTCGGAATGGTAATCGATTTTTCGGACTTAAAGAAAATTGTAAAAGAAGAAATTGTCGACCAGTTTGATCACGCGACGGTTTTCAACGAAACCACACCACATGTGGAATTGGCTAACGAATTAAAAAACCGCGGACATCACGTGATTTTGGTAGACTACCAGCCTACCAGTGAAAACATGGTGATTGATTTTTCAAAAAGAATTATCAGAAGATTGCCTGATGGGATAACACTATTTTCGCTAAAATTACAGGAAACAGAATCTTCGTTTGCCGAATGGTTTGCCAGTGATAATGTATAATTCAAAATCCATATTTTAGCTTCATGCAATTACCCCAAAATAAAAAAATTTACTTCGCTTCCGACCAGCATTTTGGAGCACCTACTCCCGAATTGAGTTTTCCCCGAGAACAGAAATTTGTAGCCTGGCTCGATGCCGTAAAACAAGATGCAGAAGCTATTTTTCTATTGGGTGATTTATTCGATTTTTGGTTCGAATATAAAACCGTAGTTCCCAAAGGCTTTGTCCGTGTTTTGGGAAAATTAGCGGAAATCAGGGACAGCGGAATTCCCGTTTATTTCTTTGTAGGGAATCATGATTTGTGGATGAATGATTATTTTGAAAAAGAATTGAATATTCCCATTTATCGCGACAATAAAGAATTCACTTTTAGAGACAAAACTTTCCTTATCGGACACGGAGACGGAAAAGGGCCCGGCGATATGGGGTACAAGCGGATGAAAAAAGTATTTACCAACCCGTTTTCCAAGTGGTTATTCCGATGGTTGCATCCGGATATTGGCGTGCGTTTGGCACAATATCTTTCGGTAAAAAATAAACTTATTTCCGGAGATGCCGATGTGAAATTTTTGGGTGAAGAAAACGAATGGTTGATTTTATATTCCAAAAGAAAATTGGAAACCCAACACTATAATTACCTTGTTTTCGGACACCGTCATTTGCCTATGATTTATCCTGTGGGGGAAAACGCCCAATATGTTAACCTAGGGGACTGGATTACTTATTTTACCTATGGCGTTTTTGACGGGGAGACTTTTGAAATAAAAGAGTATAAGGATTAATTCACTCCCTCTCCATACAAATAATCATCCAGATTTATTTTAAACAAAGTCCCTTCAATTAAGTCTTTTACGGCATATAATTCTTCCATTGGAAGTACCAAATCAATTTGGGAACAAGGCGTTTTCAGTAAGTATTTGTAGCATTGGTTTTTTAGCTCGCACTCATCACAGCATTTATTCAGGAATATGCTTTCCTCTACGCATTGTTTAAATTGATGGAGTTCCTCTTTCGAAAAATAAAATCCGGTATCCCTAAAAATCAATTGCACTTTATTCATGAGGATTTCATCTTCCTTTTTCCAGTAAAATGCCATTCCGAAGTGATTATTGTAGAGGTGTTTTGTTTCTTTCATCGCTAAGAGTTTGAAGCAAATATAATTATTATTTATATCAATTCTAAATAAAAATAAAATAGAGTTAAAAAAAATCGGTAATCCATTCTGAAATAGCTTACCGATTTTATAAAATGTATTTTTTTAGAGCAAATTCCTGAAAGAAGAATTAATTCTGTTGTTTCTCGTGTTCTTCGATATCTTTCGTTAGGTCTAATTTCCGGAAAGTAGGGGAAGTTATAGCTGTAAGCAGTACTACAAAAAGAGTCATGCTTCCCCCAAAAACCACAGCTGTTACCGTTCCCATCAATTTAGCGGTCAATCCGCTTTCAAAAGCTCCTAATTCATTGGAGGATCCCACAAACATCGAATTTACTGCTGAAACCCTGCCGCGCATATGATCGGGTGTTTTCAGTTGTAAAATAGTTTGGCGAATTACCACCGAGATACCATCAAATACCCCGCTGAGGAATAAAGCCAAAAGCGATACCCAAAAAATAGTCGAAAGTCCGAACACAATGATAGAAAGTCCAAAAGCAAAAATAGCCCCCAATAATTTTATTCCGGCATTTTTACTCAAAGGCACATAAGCCGTGATAAGCATCGTCAGTAAAGCACCAATAGCCGGAGCGGCTCTCAGAAAACCAAATCCTTCAGGGCCTACCTTTAAAATGTCCTGTGCAAAAACCGGAAGCAACGCCACGGCACCACCAAAAAGAACGGCCACCATGTCTAGGGTAATGGCTCCTAATACGGTCTTGTTATTGAAAACAAATTTGATGCCTTCGGATAAGCTTTGCATCACCGGTTCGCCAATTTTTGGATTCAGAATAGGTTTTTTTTCTATTTGGGATAAGGCAAGCAGACCTAAAACCGAACAGGCAAAAACAGCACACATAGACCAATGAACTCCGATTAAAGTAATCGAAAAACCGGCAATGGCTGGCCCCACAACAGCACCTATCTGCCATGTGGTGCTACTCCAAGTCGCGGCATTGGGATATACTTTTTTAGGAACTACAAGAGACATTAGTGAAAAAACGGTTGGGCCTAAAAAAGCTCTGACCAATCCACCCAAAAAAACTAAGGCATAGATGGAATACAATACCGTTTTAGCGGAAACATCGCCAATTACAGCCGGCCAAGTCAATAAAAACAGACCAAAACTAATTGCCGAAAAAGCCAGAATACATTTTAGGAGCATGCCTTTTTTCTCTTTTTGATCTACAATATGTCCGGCAAAAAGGGCCATGGCAACGGCCGGAATGACTTCCATCAAACCTATTAATCCCAAAGAAAGCGGATCCCGGGTAATGCTGTAGACCTGCCATTCTATAATAATAAATTGCATCGACCAGGCAAAAACCATCGCAAAACGAACCAGTAAAAAGGTATTGAATTCTTTGTAACGCAGGGCTTCGTAGGGATCTTTTTTTATTTTTTCAAAATTCATTATCTAATATCTTTTAATCGCAATTGAGTATTTATTTTTCCGTTCCATTCATTCTCATCAATGCAATATACGGCTTCAAAGGGTTTTTGATGGGTGGTGATGTCCATTTTTTTACCCAGTCCAAAACCGATGGCAGGGATGCCTTCGGAATTATTTTGTTTGACAAATAATTTCAAATGGTCTTCATCGGCACCCATTTTTTTAGCGTAACCGGTGTCTTTTATATTTCGGGTCAAAAAAATAGGGGTCATATTTTGTGGGCCAAAAGGCTCAAATTGTTTTAAAATACGGGTCAGTTTTGGTGTGATATCCGAAAAATTGATTTCGGCATCAATTTCAATTTCGGGGGTGAGCATCTCGGGATGTATGGTTTGCTGTACCTGTTGCTCAAAAGCTTCTTTGAAAGCGGCATAGTTTTCGGCTTTTAGCGTCATTCCGGCCGCATACATATGTCCTCCAAATTGTTCTAAATGTTCCGAACAGGCTTCGAGAGCATTATACACATCGAATCCTTTTACCGATCGAGCCGAAGCAGCATATTTATCGCCACTTTTGGTAAAAACCAAGGTCGGACGATAGTAGGTTTCAATCAACCTGGAAGCGACAATTCCTATAACGCCTTTGTGCCAGTCTTCCTGAAAAACAACGGTGGAAAACCGTTTCTGTTCCTGATTTTCTTCAATTTGACGAAAGGCTTCCTGGGTGATGTGTTTGTCTAAATCTTTACGGTCGGAGTTGTATTGTTCAATTTCGGAAGCAAATTGTTGGGCTTGTTCAAAATCAAATTCCGTTAATAATTCTACAGCATGATTGCCGTGTTTGATGCGTCCCGCAGCATTGATTCGGGGTGCAATGATAAAAACGACATCCGTAATATCTAAAATTTGTTTTTTAATTTGATGGATCAAAGCTTTGATTCCCGGTCGCGGTTCGGAGTTGATGACTTGCAGGCCAAAGTAAGCCAAAACCCGGTTTTCACCCGTTATCGGAACAATATCGGCGGCTATGGCTGTAGCGGCCAAATCGAGATAGGGAACTAAGTCCTCTATCGTCTGGTTTCGGTTGGTTCCTAAAGCCTGAATCAATTTAAAACCGATTCCGCAGCCACACAATTCGTCGTAAGGGTAGTTACAATCTTCCCGTTTCGGGTCGAGTACGGCCACGGCATCGGGGATTGTATTTCCGGGGCGGTGGTGATCACAAATGATGAAATCGATGTGTCGCTCTTTGGCATAAGCCACATGATCGATCGATTTGATGCCACAATCCAATGCAATAATCAGGCTGAATCCGTTGTCATCGGCAAAGTCAATACCTTGAAAAGAAACGCCATAACCTTCGTTATAGCGATCGGGAATGTAGGTGGCAACGTTGGGATAATAGGTCTTAAGAAAAGAAGAAACCAAAGAGACGGCCGTTGTGCCATCGACATCATAATCGCCAAAAACCAAAATATTTTCCTGATTTGCAATCGCCAGTTCGATTCGTGCTACCGCTTTCTCCATGTCTTTCATCAGGAAAGGATCGTGCAGGTGCTCTAAAGAAGGACGAAAAAAATGTTTGGCCTCCTCGAAAGTTTCAATGCCGCGTTGTACCAAAAGTGAAGCTACAAAATCGTCCACATTCAAGACTTGTGCCAGCTGTTTTATTTTTTCTTCTGAAGGTTTCGGTTTGAGAGTCCAACGCATGTTGATTTGGGATTTGATAGTTTTTATTTCCGTTTTTTGTCAGATCTGGCTGTCATCCCGAGCGAAGTCGAGGGACATGATTCTTTAAATAGGGTTTCGACTGCGCTCGACCTGACAAATGATAAAATCTGTGAAAAATATTTATTTCAAATCCAAGGCCATACCTTCAAATTGGATTCCGTCCCAACCTATAACCATAAAGTTGCGGATGTTTTGGTGATTGGTTCCTTCTGGTTCTCCTAAAACTTCATCAAAATAGTAGCTCCCAAAACAGGCTAAGGTTTCTTCTTTTGTCAGTTTTTGTATTTGGGCGAAAGCAAACAATTTACAGGAACCGGAATTGGTGCCTGCCGCATTATGGGCGTTTCCGTTTTGAAAAGCGGTTGGTGTAAAGCTGTAGTTTTCTTCTATAGTATCAATGGTTTCCGAGAAAGCAATGTTTTTTGGATCTTGTTTTAATTTTTCTAAAAAGTCAGGAATGCTCATGATGGTGTTATTCTTCGTTTGTAAATTTATTTTTTTTAGGTTCTTTTGTAATGGGTTTTCCGGCAACGACTACCACAATCTCCCCTCTTGGGGCTGTTTTTTCGAAATGGGTCAGCACTTCGCGAACGGTCCCTCTGCGGTTTTCCTCATGCATTTTAGATAATTCCCGGGATACCGATATTTGGCGGTCTTCGCCAAAATAAGTAACGAATTCGCCTAAGGTTTTTACTAATTTATGGGGAGAAACATATAAAATCATGGTTCGGGTTTCTTCGGCCAATTCCAGATATCGGGTTTGGCGGCCTTTTTTTTCAGGCAGAAAACCTTCAAAGACAAATTTGTCGTTGGGTAATCCGCTGTTGACCAAAGCGGGTACAAAAGCGGTTGCACCGGGCAAACATTCCACGGTGATGCCTTGTTCTACGCAAGATCGTGTCAGTAAAAAACCAGGATCGGAGATAGCGGGAGTTCCGGCATCCGAAATCAGCGCAATGGTTTCGCCGGCTTTCAATCGGGCAATTAAATTCTCGATCGTCTTGTGTTCATTGTGCATGTGATGGCTGTGCATGTGGGTGCCAATTTCAAAATGCTTTAACAGTTTTCCGCTGGTGCGTGTGTCTTCTGCCAGAATCAAGTCGACTTCTTTTAGAATTCGGATGGCTCTAAAGGTCATGTCTTCGAGATTGCCAATGGGCGTGGGAACGATGTATAATTTTGACATAACAATTTAAAGACAAAATTTAGGATAATTTGATACAATCAAAAGATTGTTTTAACTGGGAAACGGATTGAATTTATTAAAGGAATTTTTTCTCAATGATCTCCATAAAACGTTCTTCATAATCGTCTTTTCCCTCCCAATTATTATAATCCGGTTTTACCATTTCTTCTATGAAACTTTTTGTTTCATAAAAATTATCGAACGTAAGTATTTGACTCATCACACGATTGTAATCTTCATTACTGTTGCCAAAAAGATGTTTGACAAAGGCAATTCTGTCGTTTAGGTCGATATCAATTCCTTTTGAGAGTTTTTCATTTAAGGTAATGTTTTTTGAAGTTTCTGTTTCAACGGGTTTCTCTTCCTTTTTTTCTTCTGCTTCTTCTATTTTTTCTATTGGAGCCGTACTGTTGGCAGTCTCAAAAACAACTTCAGATGGGGTTTCGGTAACTTCGTCTACTTTTACAAAAAGAGGTTCTGTATAATCGGCTCCCAATAAATCATCGAAAGAAATCTGAACGGCTTCCGGTTTTTTAGGAGTTTCAATTTCTACCTCTTCGGATAATTCAAAAGCAGCCTTAAAGCTTGGTTTTGTTATTTCTTTTTCTACTGATTCTTCAGGAATTTCTTCGGTTTCGGTAAAATCATCCCCTGCAGATTCTTCTTCGGTAAATTCATCTGCTTCTTCCTCGATGGCTTCCGGTGTGGTGCTTTCTTCTTCTTTTATTGCTGAAGCTGTGTTTTCTGATGTAGCAGGTTCTGCGGCAATAGGTTCTTCTGTTTTCTCTTCAGTTGTATCTTTTACGGCAGAGAAAGTTTCTTTCATTTCGATGGTGGTTTCAACAGGTAGTTTCGCATCTTTATCAAAGAAATTTTCTACTTCTTTTTCGATATCTGCATATCCTATAGTCGGTTTTGCATCTCCGAAATGGGTATCGATAAATCGTAAAACAGCCAGTTTTTCGTATAATTTTTGAGTTTCTAAATACAATAGATTGATGTCAGATTTATTTTTTAATTGCAATATTCTGTGAGCAATGCTGATTAAATCAGCTTCCAATCTTTTTTTCATAACTTGTAAATTATTGTCTGTATGTTGTGTCGTTTGTAACTTGTTTGTTTTTGGGTTTTTTTGTGAAAGACCTCTTTTTGGACGGTTATTTAATTTCTTAATTAAATGTTCGTAAATCATTGAATTGATAAAAATTTTCTACTTTTGAGTTTATAAAAAGCAGGAAATCAGATAGCATTTTATTACGGTACAAAGTAATAAAAACTATTCATTTTTTAAGTTAGAAAAATATAAAATGTTTCTCGAAAATACAGTAAATCATAAAGAGCAATTTGGTTGGATTGAAGTTATTAGCGGCTCTATGTTTTCGGGTAAAACCGAAGAATTGATTCGTCGCCTCAAAAGAGCAAAGTTTGCCAAACAAAAAGTTGAAATTTTTAAACCGTCACTGGATACCCGTTTCCATGAAGATATGGTGGTGTCTCATGATGCCAATGAAATTCGTTCTACACCCGTTCCTGCTGCGGCTAATATTGCTATTTTGGCACAGGGTTGTGATGTGGTCGGTATTGATGAAGCCCAGTTTTTTGACGATGAGATCGTGACGGTCTGCAATAATCTGGCCAACCAAGGAATTCGGGTTATTGTGGCCGGACTGGATATGGATTTCAAAGGGAATCCTTTTGGTCCCATGCCAGCACTGATGGCTACGGCCGAATATGTGACTAAAGTACATGCCGTCTGTACCCGAACGGGAAATCTGGCGAATTATAGTTTTCGAAAAACAGATAATGACAATTTAGTCATGCTTGGTGAAACCGAAGAGTATGAACCCTTGAGCCGGGCAGCTTATTATAATGCGATGAGGAAAAATCAGGAAAAGTAACGAAAGTATTTTTTTATAAATTGAAAACCCGACAGATTTCTGAAATCTGTCGGGTTTGTTTTTTTAATTTTTTTCCTCATTCTCGCCACCGGAATGTCGAGCTGTTCGCGGTATTTGGCAATGGTTCTTCGGGCAGTCGGATAGCCTTTTTCTTCGAGAATTTTAGCTAATTTGTTGAATAGTATTCAGAATAATTTTTATACACTAAGAAATTTTTTGAATTTCGATAACGTTTCCGTTTTTTCGATAACGTTATCGTTTTTTTTAGTCATAATTATTCAAGGATGAATTCTATTTTTGTTTCTTATAATTAAATTTTCATAGTATGATTAATTTTAAACAAATTGTTACTGCATTTGTTCTACTTATTTCTATTGTAGCATTTTCTCAGAAAAGTATATCTTTTTCTGAGGCTAAATTTCAAAAAGGAGATCAACCCGAATGGAAAAACCTTGACTATGATGATAGCAAATGGGCAACAATAAAAACCACTCTACGTTGGGAAGAACAAGGATATATTAAGTATGATGGTTACGCATGGTATCGTATTAAATTTATAGTACCTTCATCATTTAAAAATGAAGCCGCAGCAAAAGAAGGATTGACTTTTTTTCTTAGTAGAATTGATGATGCCGATGAAACGTATTTTAATGGTGTTAGGATAGGTAAAACGGGTAGTTTTGCAATAGATGAAGAAGGACCTATAACGGCATGGGGAGTGAATAGGGTTTATAAAGTGGATACAAGTAAGGTCAATGTTAATTGGGACAAAGAAAATATACTTGCTATACGGGTATCTGATTTTTCAGGAGGCGGTGGTGTTTTTGGAACAGTTCCTTTTGTTAGAATGAATACTTTGAAAGATGTTTTAGATATGAATATTGAAGTAGACCCACTCGAAAACACGAATTATCATGTTGTAATAAAAAATACGACTCAAAGTGTAATAGAAGGAATTTGGACTATTAACACCAAAGATGGGGAGACCAATACAATCATAAATACCGTTAGTAAGTCTATTCAGTTAAAAGGGCATGCTCAATTCGAAGAGAATATTGCAATTACTGATGTTTTTAAAAGAATAGAAATTGTTTCTTCTTTTAAAGAAAACCAAAGTGCTGAAGAAAAAAATGTAGTCCGTGTAACGCCTTATATACTAACGCCTGTTTCTTCCGAATTTCCTAGAATTAACAGTCCGTCAGTTTTTGGAGTTCGTCCAAATTCGCCTTTATTGTTTAAAATTGCTGCAACAGGCAAAGGAGAATTAATTTATAAAGCAAATGGACTCCCTGGAGATCTGACTTTAAATAGTAAGACGGGAATCATTAGCGGAAAAATTCCCAATAAAGGAAACTATAAGGTAGTGGTAATAGTTTCAAATAAGTTAGGCAAAGTGGTTCAAAATTTTGTCATTAAAGTTGGGGATGAAATCGCGCTTACCCCTCCAATGGGTTGGAATAGTTGGAACTGTTGGGGCCTAAGTGTCAGTGATGAAAAAGTGAAAAGTTCGGCGCAAGCACTCATAGATAAAGGGTTAATTAATCACGGATGGAGTTTTATCAATATTGATGATGGTTGGGAAAGTGAAAAACGTAATGCTGATGGGACTATTTCTACCAATGAAAAATTTAAGAATATGAAATCCTTGGGGGATTGGATACACGGCAACGGAATGAAATTTGGTATTTATTCTTCTCCAGGGACTAAGACTTGTGGGGATTATTTAGGCTCTTATCAATATGAAGAAAAAGATGCTACAACCTATGCAAAATGGGGGGTAGATTATTTAAAATACGATTGGTGTAGTTATGACGATATTTTTTATCAAGCAAAAGATTCTTCACTTGCAGCTTTTCAAAAACCGTATAAAGTAATGCAGAAAGCTCTGTTAAGTCAACCTCGCGATATTGTTTATAGTTTATGTCAGTATGGAATGGGTGATGTATGGAAATGGGGAGATGAAGTATCCGGAAATAGCTGGAGAACTAATGATGATATTAATGACTCTTGGCAAAGTGTGAAAAATGCGGGATTTACTCAAGGCAAATTATATCCTTATGCTAAACCCGGGAACTGGAATGATCCAGATATGTTGGTTGTAGGTCAAGTAGGTTGGTCAGGAAAGCTTCGTCCTTCTAGGCTTAATCCGGATGAGCAATATTCACATATTAGTTTATGGTGTTTGTTATCAGCTCCTTTGTTGATTGGTTGCGATATCAGCAAATTGGATGGTTTTACGCTTAATCTTCTAACAAACGACGAAGTAATTGCTGTAGATCAAGATATTTTAGGAAAGCAAGCACAGCAAAAAATAAAGACAGACGATACCGAAATCTGGGTAAAAGACCTTGAAGATGGCAGTAAAGCAATTGGTGTTTTCAACATGAGTGAAAATTATGTAAATATTCAGCTTAATTTTGTTGAAATTGGATTGAATGGTAGTTTTAAAATTAGAGATTTATGGAGGCAAAAAGATTTGGGAGTTTTCAAAAATGATTTTCCAACATCAGTTCCACCTCATGGGGTTACTTTTATAAAACTCATAAAGAATTAAGGTTACTAAAACTAAAAAAGGCATAATGAAAAATTTTTCATTATGCCTTTTTTATGTTGTACAGTTGAGAAAAGATTTGTTCTAACTGTTTTTAAATATCTCAATTCTAAATTGCCATCTCGTAATTCTACCTCTACTTTTAAAAAATCATATCTTCTTCCTCATTCTCGCCACCGGAATATCGAGTTGTTCGCGGTATTTGGCAATGGTTCTTCGGGCAATCGGATAGCCTTTTTCTTTGAGTAAATCGGCCAATTGATCGTCGGGTAAAGGTTTTTTCTTGTCTTCCTCCTCGATAATATTCTTAAGGATTTTTTTGATTTCAAGGGTGGAAACATCTTCTCCCTGGTCGTTTTTCATCGCTTCCGAGAAAAACTCTTTGATAAGTTTCGTGCCATAAGGCGTTTCTACATATTTGCTGTTGGCCACACGAGAAACGGTCGAAATATCCAAACCTACCATGTCGGCAATGTCTTTCAGAATCATCGGTTTCAGTTTGGTTTCATCGCCATCCAGGAAATACTCTTGCTGATAATGCATGATTGCATTCATGGTTACATAAAGTGTTTCCTGACGTTGGCGAATCGCATCGATAAACCACTTGGCCGAATCCAGTTTTTGTTTGATAAACTGTACCGCATCTTTTTGAGCTCCCGATTTTTCCCGGGAAGCTTTATAGGTTTGCAGCATTTCCTGATAGTCTTTAGAAACGTGCAGGGAAGGGGCATTTCGACCATTTAAGGTCAATTCCAATTCTCCATCAACAATCCTAATGGCAAAATCAGGGACTACATTTTCTGTAATTTTATTGTTTCCTGTAAAAGAACCGCCCGGTTTTGGATTTAATTTTTCAATTTCGGTAATGGTTTTTTTGAGCAGTTCGTTCGAAATGTTGTATTTCTGAATCAGTTTGTCGTAATGTTTTTTGGTAAAAGCGTCAAACTGATGTTCGATAATATCAATGGCTAAATCTACCGATTCAGTTGGGGTTTTGTGTTTCAATTGCAACAATAAACATTCTTGTAAATCCCGTGCGCCCACACCCGATGGTTCGAGTTCGTGAATAACATGAAGCATTTGTTCTACGGTTGCTTCATCGGTATAGATGCCCTGGGTAAAAGCCATGTCGTCTACCATGTCAGGAATGCTTCGGCGAATATATCCCATATCGTCAATACTGCCCACCAAAAATTCGGCAATTTCACGCTCGTCTTCATCAAGAATAAAAGTATTCAACTGATTGATTAAATCCTGATGGAAACTGATGGGTGCTGCCAGTGGAGATTCGCGATCATCGTCGTCATCGCTATAGTTATTGACTTGTGTTTTATAATCCGGAGAATCATCATCACTCAAGTATTCATCGATGTTGATATCCTCCGCATCAATACTCTCGGAGTCATCATAATCATCATAGTCTTCGTTCTCAAACTCGTCTTTGTCGTATTCTTCTTCTTCTTTTCCTGCTTCTAAAGCTGGATTTTCATTCATCTCTTCCAGTAAACGCTGTTCGAATGCTTGCGTAGGCAGTTGAATTAACTTCATCAACTGGATTTGTTGTGGAGATAATTTTTGTGATAATTTGAGATTTAAGAATTGCTTTAACATATTTTGGGTTATGTGTTTTGAGTTTTGCGTTATGAGTTGCCTAACTTATAACCCATAACGCAAAACATTTTTATTGTATTAAAACTCCGCATTCATCGGTGTTCTTGGGAACGGAATTACGTCACGAATATTGGTCATTCCGGTTACAAAAAGAACCAGTCTTTCAAATCCAAGTCCAAAACCGGAGTGAACCGCGCTACCAAATCTTCTGGTATCAAGATACCACCATAATTCTTCTTCGTCAATTCCCAAGACTTTCATTTTTTCGACCAAAACATCAAAGCGTTCCTCTCTTTGTGAACCTCCAACAATTTCTCCAATTCCCGGGAAAAGGATATCCATTGCGCGAACCGTTTTTCCGTCTTCGTTCAAGCGCATGTAAAACGCTTTGATATTGGCCGGGTAATCAAACAAGATTACGGGACATTTAAAGTGTTTTTCTACCAAATAACGCTCGTGCTCCGATTGTAAATCGGCGCCCCACTCGTCAATGAGATATTGGAATTTTTTCTTTTTGTTTGGAGTGGATTCTCTCAAGATATCAATGGCTTCGGTATACGAAACACGTTTGAAATTATTTTCTAAAACAAAGTTCAGTTTTTCCAGCAAAGTCATTTCGCTGCGTTCTGTCTGCGGTTTCGATTTTTCTTCTTCTAATAATCGTCCTTCCAGGAATTTCAAATCGTCCGGACATTTGTCTATGACATATTTGATAACATACTGAATAAAGTCTTCGGCCAAATCCATGTTGTCATCCAAATCATTGAAAGCCACTTCGGGCTCAATCATCCAGAATTCAGCTAAGTGACGGGAGGTATTAGAGTTTTCGGCTCTAAACGTTGGCCCAAAAGTATAAATCTGACCCAAAGCCATCGCGAAAGTTTCTCCTTCCAATTGTCCAGAAACCGTTAAGTTGGTGTGTTTTCCGAAGAAATCTTTTTTGTAATCAATCTTTCCTTCTTCATCTTTTGGTAGATTGTCCAAAGACAACGAAGTTACCTGAAACATTTCTCCGGCACCTTCTGCATCGGCTCCTGTGATGATTGGCGTATTCAGATACACAAATCCTTTTTCCTGAAAATACTGGTGCACCGCAAAAGACAATACTGAACGTATCCTCATAATCGCTCCAAAAGCATTCGTTCTGACTCTTAAATGGGCATTTTCACGCAGGAATTCCAAAGAGTGTTTTTTGGGTTGCATTGGGAATTTCTCAGCATCCGAATCTCCCAAAATTTCCAGTTGCACTACCTGAATTTCATATTTCTGACCCGCTCCTTTACTCTCTGTCAAGCTACCGGTTACCGAAATGGCGGCTCCAGTGGTAATTCTTTTTAAAATTTCGTCTGGTGTATTCTCAAAATCTACCACACATTGTATGTTGTTGATGGTCGAGCCATCATTTAAAGCGATAAATTGGTTGTTTCTAAAAGTTCGTACCCATCCTTTTGCATTTACTTTCTGAAGTGTCGTGGTACTGTTTAGTAAGTCTTTAACTTTTGTATGTTTCATTTTAAGAATAAATAGATTATTAAAGATTGTACTGTAAGCGAGACACAAATATAATTCATTTTTTAAAAAGGATAAACTTCCTTTTTTTAATCAGGAGCTTTTAGATTCGCCGAATTTCAATATCACACTCTATCCGTTCTATCTTTTTAGAAAAGTAAAAAGATGTCGCTGTTATCTGTCTGTCAGCAGACAGGTAGCGGCTTGATTCATCGGCAGATTCGTTTTAAAAAGACTGCCGATTTATTTCTTCCTCAAAGCGTCAATTTCGGCATCACTATGTTCGATGATGTCAATTTTGGGTTCGATGAAATCCTGTTCGTTGGCTAATGTTTTGTTTAACGTTAAAACCAAAGCCGGAAGCAGCATCAAATTCGATAGCATTCCAAATAACAGTGTCAAGGAAATCAATCCTCCAAGTGCAATGGTTCCTCCAAAACTCGACAGCATGAATACCGAAAATCCAAAGAATAATACGATTGAAGTATAGAACATACTCAATCCGGCATCGTTGAAAGTGGCATAAACCGATTTGCGGATTTTCCAGTTGTGTTTTTTCAATTCTTCGCGGTATTGCGCCAGAAATCGGACGGTATCATCCACCGAAAGTCCAAAGGCAATTCCGAAGACCAATATCGTTGACGGTTTTAACGGGATGTCTAAAAATCCCATAATTCCGGCGGTTAGCATCAATGGCAATAGGTTCGGAATGATGGAAACCAATATCATTTTGAATGAACGAAACATGAAACCTATCAGAAGTGCGGTCAGGAAAAAGGCAAAAACCAAGGAAGACAGTAAGTTGTCCAAGAGATAGCCTGTTCCTTTTTGAAACACTAAAGCTTTACCGGTAATGGTAACATGATAGCGGTCAGGCGGAAAAAGTTTGTCGGCTTTTTTACGGATTTCGGCTTCAATCTTTGGAATGTTACCACCATTTTCATCCCGCATAAAAGTGGTGATTCGGGCAAATTGTCCTGTCGAATCGACATAACTTTTCATCAGATTGTCTTTCGAGTTTTTGGTCGCATTTTTGGCATATGACAAGATAAATGCCTGCTCCTGAGATGTCGGTAAGTCGTAATAATCAGGGTTCCCGTTGTAATAGGCCTGTTTTGAATATTTTACTAAGTTGACAATCGAAATAGGTTTTGATAATTCCGGGATTTCGTCAATGGTCGTTTCCAGTTCTTCCATTCGCTTCAGCGTAGATAATTTCATGACTCCTTTTTTACGTTTGGTGTCAATCATTATTTCTAAAGGCATAACGCCATCAAATTCTCTTTCGAAGAAAACAATGTCCTGAAAAAACGCTTCTTTTTTCGGCATATCTTCTATCAAACTACCTGAAATACGCATTTCGTAAATCCCAATAATGCTTATGACAAGAAGTGTAACGGCTACCACATAAATAGAAAAACGGTTGTGTTTCACATTATGGAGAATCCAATCCATGAAATTTTTTACAGAACCACGGTCTAAATGTTGAATATGACGGTCTTTTGGGGCGGGAATATAACTGTGGAAAATTGGGATTACAATGATACATAAAAAGAAAAGGGCCATAATATTGATGGCTGTTACCACTCCAAATTCTAACAGTAATTGATTGTTTGAGGCGACAAAGGTGGCAAAACCAATGGCGGTGGTCACGTTAGTCATCAGTGTAGCCATTCCTACTTTGGTGGTAACACGTTGTAAAGCTTTGACTTTGTTTCGATGTACTTTGTATTCCTGATGGTATTTATTGGTCAGGAAAATACAATTCGGAATCCCGATTACAATGATCAATGAAGGGACCAAAGCGGTCAAAACGGTGATTTCGTAATTTAATAATCCTAAAAATCCAAACGACCACATTACGCCAATAATCACAATAATTATCGAAATAAGCGTGGCTCTGAACGAACGGAAAAAGAAGAAAAATAACAGTGAAGTGACTAATAAAGAGGCCCCGATAAAGATGCTTATTTCATCTGTAATGGTTTTGGCGTTGAGTGTCCGTATGTAAGGCATTCCGGAAACTCGCAAATCGATGTTGGTTTCTTTTTCAAATTTTTCGACCGCAGGAACTAATTTTTGGAGGACGAAATCTCTTCGGGCTTTGGTATTTACAATCTTTTTATCCATGTAAACGGCGGCGCGAATACTTCCTGATCTTTTATTGAAAAGTAATCCTTCGTAAAAAGGTAAATCATTAAAAAGTTCCTTTTTTACTTGCTCCAGATAGGTTTTATTAACCGTTTTGCTTTGGTCAACAAAAGGGACTAATTCAAATTTTTGGAGGGAATCGTTTTTTTGCAGTTTTTTTAAGTCGTTCAGTGAAATGACCAAATCAATCGCTTTGTCCTGCTTAAGTCCGTTCATTAAAGTACTCCAGGCGGCATAAGCTTTTGGGGTAAAAAAAGTGTTGTCTTTTACGCCAATGATGATTAAGTTTCCTTCTTCACCAAATTTATTTAGAAAAGCATTGTATTCTACATTAGCAATGTTATCGTCAGGTAACATATTGGCTTCTGTAAAAGTGAAATGAATGTTTTTCCATTGCATTGCCAGAAGGGCTGTTATCGCAACAATTATCGATAACATTAAAATTTTATTTCTAAGTACGATTCGGGCAATTAACTCCCAGAATCCTAAACTGAACCACTTGATCATATCGATTTTTTAAACGCGGCAAAGGTATGTAATGCCTGATGATTTTTATGCTTTTTGAGGCTTAGATTTCCTTAGGTATAGCTTAAATTTTTGTTAAGATTAAAATTAGGGTGCCAATTTAATCCTGTTATAATTGCTATATTTGGTTTTCCCGTCTTTGTGCCATTTTGAGAAATTAAATATGGCTTCACTGCGAGTTGAAGAATTATAAAAATGAATTGGATTTTATTGATTATCGGAGGGCTTTTTGAAGTAGGTTTTGCCACCTGTTTGGGCAAAGCCAAGGAAAGTTCGGGTTCAACAGCCGTTTTATGGCTCGCTGGTTTTTTTATTTGTCTGACCCTTAGCATGCTGTTGTTGTATAAAGCGACCCAGACCTTGCCCATTGGTACGGCCTATGCGGTTTGGACCGGTATTGGTGCGGTAGGAACGGTTTTAGTCGGGATTTTTGTTTTTAAAGAACCGGCCGATTTCTGGCGAATTTTCTTTATCACCACTTTGATAGCATCTATTGTCGGATTGAAATTTGTTTCTGAACATTAAAATGTAAAAATAGATTAAAGTATTTTAGATAGAAACCATGAGTGAAATTCAAGTAAACCATAGCATGATGTATTTATTTCTGGTAATTATTCTGTTATTGATATTAGTGCTTTGTTATTTGGTTTATTTATTAATTCAATCGGCGAAAGCAAAGAAGCATGTAGAGGAAAAATTCTATTTGCTAGAGATGAAAGTCAATAATCTGCAGTTGGAAACCTTAGAATCCAAACTGAATCCGCATCTTTTCAAAAACATACTCAATTCGATTCAGTCACACGCGTACCAGACTTATTTTGCGTTAGATAAACTGGCCAATGTGTTGGATTACATTTTATATGAAAGTCAAAAAAAGTTCGTTTCCGCAAAAGAAGAAATCGAGTTTGCACTGAACCTGATCGAAATCAATAAAATTAAGGTCAGTCCGCTTTTTGATCTGAAAGTGAAGACCAAAATCAACGATGGTGAAATGCTATATGAACAACGACTTTTGGCACCTTTGATTTCGATTGATTTAATTGAAAATGCGTTTAAACATGCCGATTTACAAAGTGCTGATGCTTTTATTTCGGTTTTATTCGAATTCAAAGACAATTGTTTCTTCCTGACGGTTTCAAATAAAATATCTGATAAAAAAGTGTTGAAAAAAGAACGAAGCGGTATTGGGGCGAGTACCTTGGAACAACGTTTGAAAATTATATATAAAAATCAGTTCAAACTGGATAAATTTGTCGAAAATGACATCTACATTGCGCATCTAAAAATCAATTTGCTTGAATACAAAACTCAAATGCTTACTGCTGGACGATGAATTGCCGGGATTGACGTACCTGAAGATGCTTTGTGAGCAAATTCCGGAGTTGGAAATCGTAAAAGCATTCAATCATCCGGAAAAATTACTGGAGGAAATCCCCAAACTTGATTTTGATTTGTGCATTTCGGATATTGAAATGCCGGGAATTGACGGTTTGACTCTGGCGAAGCTACTCCAAAACAAATTGGTCATTTTTACTACGGCCTATAGGGACTATGCAGCCGAAGCTTTTGATATTGATGCCGTCGATTATATTACCAAACCCGTTACCAAAGAGCGTTTGCAAAAAGCAGTCGCCAAAGCCTCAGAACGATTTGATAAAGTTCCAATCGCTAAAAAATTCATTCAACTGAATACGGATAAAGGGAAAGCCTTGTTGTATTTTGATCAGATTGCATACATCAAGACCGCGCTGACGGACAGCCGGGATAAAGAAGTTTTTCTTATGGACGGGAGTTCACTGATTCTAAAAAATATTAATTTCGATTCGCTTTTGAGTCAGCTCCCCGAGACTGATTTTTGCCGGGTGAATAAAAAGGAAATCATTGCGATAACCGCCGTTAAATTTTTCAGTCACAACGAGATTACCCTTAAGCATCAGGACAAAAACGGAAAATTTACGACTTTACTGTTGAGCGAAACCTATCGTTCTGATTTTTTACTGAAAGTGAAAATCTGATTGATTACAAAGTTTTTCAATCTTGTTACATCCGACGAAAATTAACGGGTCATTCTCTTTATTTCTCAAGAATCACTTGCCATATTTGCACTGTAAATGAAATGATAAATTTAAAAAGTGATATGAGGAATATTAAGAATTCGTTTTTTTATTTAATAATAATAGGTGGGTCTTCTGCCTTGATGTATTGGATTGTTCTAAAAGGGAAATTGTTGCAAAAAGGACAAAATATTGTTTCCCATCCTATAGAAAAAGGACATTGGAACGATTTTGTGTCATCAATGAGTCACAATTTACAACATCCTCTGGCGATTCTATTGGCGCAGATTATCACGATCATTCTGGTCGCCCGTTTTTTTGGTTGGGTTTGCCGAAGAATTGGTCAGCCTACCGTAATTGGGGAAATGATTGCGGGTATTGTTTTAGGCCCCTCTTTGATTGGGATGTGTTTTCCGGAGTTTTCGGCAATGTTGTTTCCAAAAGATTCCTTAGGTAACTTACAGTTTTTAAGTCAAATTGGATTAATCCTTTTCATGTTTGTTATCGGGATGGAATTGGATTTAAAAGTCCTCAAGAATAAAGCGCATGAAGCGGTTGTTATCAGTCATGCCAGCATTATTATTCCGTTTACGCTGGGTTTAGGTCTGGCGTATTTTATCTATCATTCTTTTGCACCTCCCGGGGTTGAATTCCTTTCTTTTGGATTGTTTTTGGGGATTGCCATGAGTATTACTGCATTTCCTGTTTTGGCCGGAATCGTTCGGGAACGCGGCATACATAAAACGAAACTGGGAGCCATCGTAATTACCTGCGCCGCTGCCGATGATATTACGGCATGGTGTATTCTGGCAGCAGTAATTGCCATTGTAAAAGCAGGTTCGTTTACCAGTTCGTTGTATGTTATTGCATTGGCCATTTTCTATGTAATGCTGATGCTGAAAGTGGTTAGGCCATTCCTGAAAAGAGTAGGTGACTTGAATGCCACGCGGGAAAGACTGAACAAACCAGTTGTGGCTATTTTCTTTTTGACCTTATTGTTTTCTTCATATGTGTCAGAACTAATAGGCATTCACGCTTTGTTCGGGGCATTTTTGGCCGGTGCGATCATGCCGGAAAACGATAAGTTCCGTACTATTTTTATCGAAAAAGTAGAAGACGTTTCGGTGGTAATTTTGCTTCCTTTGTTCTTTGTTTTTACGGGTTTGCGAACTCAAATAGGATTAATTGATGATCCTCATTTGTGGAAAATTACAGGCTTGATTATTTTGGTTGCGGTGGTTGGTAAGTTTTTCGGAAGTGCACTTGCTGCCAAATTTGTAGGCCAAAGTTGGAAAGACAGCCTGTCTATCGGTACTTTGATGAATACCAGAGGGTTGATGGAGTTGGTGGTGTTGAATATCGGGTATGACCTAGGGGTTTTGTCTACCCAAATTTTTACCATGATGGTTATTATGGCATTGACTACCACCTTTATGACCGGTCCGGCTTTAGATTTAATCAATTATATTTTTAAAACCAAAGAAAGTGTTGTTCCGGAAGAAATCAGCAATAAAAGCAAATACAAAGTATTGATTTCTTTTGCCACTCCCGAAAAGGGGAAAACCTTGTTGAAAGTGGCCAATAGTTTAGTTAAAAAACAAAGCGGGAATACGGTGGTTACTGCGATGCATTTGTCGTTAAGTTCGGAGCTGCATTCCTTTGATGTAAAGGATTATGAAAGAGAAATGTTTTTGCCGGTGGTTTCAGAATCGGAAAATTTAAATCAAAAAATTATCACTCTTTTCAAAGCGTCCAATGATATTGATTCGGATATTATCGATACGGCGAATCATGGGGATTATGATTTGTTGTTAGTTGGTTTAGGACAGTCTATTTTTGAAGGGACACTATTGGGTAAAGTACTCGGTTTTACCACTAGGATTATTAACCCGGATCGGTTGATTGATAAATTTATCGGTAAGGAAGGCTTGTTCGAAAATTCTCCTTTTGATGAAAGAACGAGACAAATTATTACCAAAAGTAAAATGTCGGTAGGGATACTTGTAGATAAGGAATTAGATCAAATCAATCGGGTCTTTATGCCGGTTTTTAGTGATGAGGATGCCTTTTTGATTGAATTTGCCCAAAAACTGATTAGCAATAATGGTTCCCAGATTACGGTTTTGGATGCCGTTGGAGAAATAAAAAACAGTAAGAAAATCCAGGAAAGTATCCGTTCTATTGAGCAAATAGCGCCCAACCATATTATGAAAATGAACGAAAGAACCATCAGAAAAGAGTTTTTAGAAGAGCAGGATTTGATGATTGTCAGTTTAGAAAGTTGGAAAAAACTAATCGATACTCAAAGTATTTGGCTCAATAACACGCCGTCGGTGTTGATTATTAAACCTTAATTATAAATATGAAGCCCTCCTTTTTAATAAGCAGGGCTTTTTTTATATTCCTAAATTAAGTACATAACTCAGTTTGATGGCAATATTATCTTCAAACTTTAGAAGTTGGTTGGGGCCGTAACGGTAAAATGCAGTCAATCCCAAGCCGTTAAAAATTTGATTGAGTTCGATTCCAGATTCAAAAAAACCTTTGTTCAGGGTTTTGAAATCCGGGCCAATGTGTTGATCCGGGTGTTGTAAATTCCCCCAGGCCATTCTGGAAACCAGTACTAATGATGGTTTGACTTTTTTGAAAAGGGTCACTCTGTTAAAACCATGTTTGAATTGGAAATAAATGAACTCATTCGAGAAAAATTCGTTGAAAAACATAGTCTCGAAACTGTTTTTTCCGGCAAAAGTAATTCTTTGTAAAATGGTTTCTTTGGTAATATTATTGGGAGAAGTGTTGTATAAATGAGTGAGTGGAACATCCCCGAAAGCATAACCGGCTTCCAGCAATAAACTGGTTTTTTGGCCATTCAAATATTTTTTTTCGTATTCGGTTTTAAAATCAATTTTTCCAAAATTAAAATCATTGTCCCATAATTTCGGAATGGACTTGGTAAATTGAAAGGTAAATTTTGGAAAACGTTTTTCCACTTCAATTCGGCCGTCGGGAGTTTGCATATAATCACTAAAAGGATTCCATCTTAGGGAGACCATCGCCGTAGTCATATTGTATTTGGAGTATAATTTGTCATTTAGATTAAAGACATAATTGAATTTTGGCTCTACATAGGTACGCGAAACCTCCCAGATACTCTCGGTTTTAGGAATTATTTTGGTTTCTAAAAAACTTTTCCAGCTCACATAATTGTAAAAAGTACTGATGTTGATGGGTCTGGGATCATAAATTTTGAAAGGTCTTTTTTCGATAGGGAATAAGGTGCTGGCAATTTCCCGTACATCATTGGTATAGGCAACGCCAAACCAGGAATTCGAGTTTTTGTCCACTCTGCCAGAAACGCCTAAGTTGTATTTAAAAATACCATCTTTCGTACCATAAGCACTATAGCCTTCAATACGATATTTTTTTGAAAACGAATCATTGGTTATTCCGCCTAAACCCAATCTAAACCCTTCATAATTATTGTAGGTGAATAGTTTTCGGAGGTCTAAATCAAAAACCGAAATGGGTAAATAGCCGTTGATGATCTTTCTTCCAAAATGTAAGCGGCTGGCAATCCGTTTTTTTATGGCGATGCTGTCTAAAACGGTATAGGTTTTTTTACTTCGAATGTCTAAATGTTCTTTTCGGTATGAGTTCCAGAAATCTTCTGGTTTGTTGATCGCATCTTCTTTAATCTCAATGGATAGAAAGTTTTTTTGTATTTCAATTGGAGTGTTGTATTGAAAATCAAAATTATCTGTTTCTGATAGTAAATAGGTATAATCGGAGGCTGCTTTTTTTCGAGGCCTGAAATCCTTTTCTACATCTCCGTCAAATTGAATCGTTCCGCCAAGAATGGTAATATCATCATCATTTTTTCCTTTTACAATTTTGAAAGTTTTGTGAACAGGAAACCATAATTGTTCCTCAGGGATATAGTGAAATTCATGAACGCAACTGATATCAAGGATTCCTTTGATGCGCATAATGGCTTTGGCAACGGCAAAATTATTGTGATCGATATAGAGCACGCCTTCCAGACCGGCTGCTTTTCTTTTCTTTTTATTTTTAAAATAAATCATATAGGTAGTTCTACCGTCTATAACCAAAGAATCGAGTAATTTGAAGTGATAATCCTTTATGGCGTCATTGGCAATGGGGCTGTTGTATTGGGTCTCAAAAAGTTCATAACTGGAGTCGTAGATCGAAAAAGATTGCAAATTGAAAGCCAGGATTTCATAAATGGGTTGTTTGAAACCCGCCATTTTTGTGCCTAGTATCGTTTCTTTTAATTTGTTGTCGTCGTACTGAAATTGAGATAGTTTTTCGGTCTGAAATAGATGTCGACGGCTAACAATTGCTTTGAATTTATAATTGGAAGAATCTACTTTGATCAATTCTTTTCCCAGCTTTTTGGTTATAAAAACAGAATCTATTTTATTGCTTATCGAGTCGGGATTGGCGGTTACAATGAGCTTGTTATAGGATTTGAATTCAAAACTCTGCAATTTTTTTTGCGGATTGTTTTTCGTTTTATTTCCGATTACTTTCTTGATAATAGCCACAGCAGGATTTTGATTTGAAACAATAATTTCTTTCAAATCATTAGTGTTTTGAGGAAGTGGTATGCTGTAATATTTTTTGTTTTTTTCAACCGTAATGGTAGTTTTTAGAAAACCAACATAGGAAACGTAAAATGAGGAAAAGGTAGTGGTTGATGCAATAGTAAATTTTCCGTCGACATCAGATACGGTACTTATGCCTGAATCGGTGGTCAGGGTTGCGAAGGCCAATGGTCTTTCGGTCGCGGCATCTTTTACAATTCCGTTGAGTTGCAACTGTGCCTGAAGCGATAGCGTAAAAAAAAAGAATAACAGGAGAATATACTTCATGGATACGATGTATTAGAAAATAAGCACAGTCTTACTTTTTTAACGGCAAAAATAAGAATAAAAAAATCCGTCCCGTTATTTTGACGGGACGGATTTTAATAAGGACGATCAAAAGTTATACTTTCATGATTTCGGCTTCTTTGATGGCCAAATGTTCGTCTATTTTCTTGATGTAATTATTGGTAAGGGTTTGAACTTCCTCTTCGGCACTTTTACAGATGTCTTCTGAAGTTCCCTCTTTTTCTAATTTTTTAATATCGGTATTGGCGTCTTTACGGGCATTTCTAATACTGATTTTAGCATCTTCGGCTTCAGATTTGGCCTGTTTTGCCAATTCTTTTCTTCGATCTTCCGTCAACGGCGGCACGCTTATGATAATCATGTCTCCGTTATTCATCGGGTTAAAACCAAGATTTGCAATCATGATGGCTTTTTCGATAGTATGAAGCATGTTTTTTTCAAATGGCTGTAGCGTAATGGTTCTGGCATCCGGAACGCTTATTTTAGACACTTGGGAAAGTGGGGTAGAAGATCCATAATAATCCACAAAAACACTTCCCAACATGGCAGGAGAAGCCTTTCCGGCACGAATGTTTAAGAAAGCTTTTTCTAAATGTGCGATAGAACCGGCCATAGATTCTTCGGTACTGTCTAATATAAATTCAATTTCTTCAGTCATGATTTTTTTAGATTTTAGATTTCAGATTTTATGCTATCTGTAAACTGCTTGTCTGCTATTTATATATTTACTATGGTTCCAATATTTTGTCCTTCGCAAATTTTCAATAAGTTCCCTACTTTATTCATATCGAAAACTACGATTGGCAATTTGTTTTCTTGGCTTAACGTAAAAGCGGTAGTGTCCATCACATTAAGTCCTTTGCTGATTACATCTTCAAACGAAATGTAATCAAATTTTATTGCTGCGGTATTTTTCTCCGGGTCACAGTCGTATACTCCGTCTACACGTGTTCCTTTCAGGATAACATCGGCATTTATTTCAACCCCGCGTAAAACGGCAGCTGTATCTGTTGTGAAATATGGATTTCCGGTTCCGGCTCCAAAGATTACGATTCTTCCTTTTTCAAGGTGACGGTCGGCTCTTCTTTTGATATAAGGTTCGGCGATAGACTCCATTTTTAAGGCAGTCTGCAAACGCGTTTTCATTCCTTTGTCTTCCAGTGCTCCTTGCAAAGCCATTCCGTTGATGACAGTGGCCAACATTCCCATATAATCTCCCTGCACTCTGTCCATTCCGCTGCTGGCACCGGCAACTCCCCTGAAAATATTTCCGCCACCGATAACGATAGCTATTTCTACACCTTTGTCGTGAATTTTTTTGATTTCTTCGGCATATTCTGCTAATCTGGCGGGATCAATTCCATATTGTTTTTCGCCCATCAATGCTTCGCCACTTAATTTTAGAAGAATTCTTTTGTATTTCATCAGTTGATTTTTATTGTTTTTTATAGTCCTAAAAAGTAATTTTTGGCTATCTTTTTTAGGGTTAAAGGTGTTCTTGTGGTGCAAATATAGTCATATTCTTTTTTTTTGAAATAGGCTCTCTTAAATTTTATAAATTAAGTTTTTCAAATGAATTTTTAGCCGCTTCGTAACCAATATTGAAAATCGCTTCCATTTTCATTTTATTGGTTTCAAAAGTGCTGTACTGGCTTAATTTTTTGGGTTCGATGACCCAGTCGCAGTAATTGAATTTTTGGACATTCGAATTCTCTGAAAAGATGTCAAATGCCCTGGCGGTAACCGCCCGGATAGAGTTCAAATCTTTAGCTTCTATTTTTTGGATAGGGCTTACATATAATCCAATAATAGTTTCGCATTGGCCCTGTAAAATATCGGTCGGGAAATGATTCAGAATCCCGCCGTCACTATATATTTTTCCGTTAATTTCATAAGGAGACATAATTCCGGGAAAGGAAGATGAAGCCAAAACCGCATCGATAATCTTGGTGTCAGGGCCAAATATTTTTAATTTCCCTCGGACCATGTCGGTAGCCGTGATTTGGGTCGGGATTCTCAAATCGCTCAAAACGGCATCTTTAAAAATGGAATGAAAATTAATGATAAAGGATTCCGAATCAATCAAACCGGCTTTTCTTAAAGTGAGGTGTTTCCAGTGAAATAGGTAAATCGATTGGAAAAATTCCAGAATTTCCTGAGGCGTTTTTCCCCAGGCATATAAGGCGCCAACGATTGATCCAGCACTGGTTCCGGCTATTTGTGAGGGGAAAATATTTTTTTCTTCCAAAAATTGAAGTGCTCCGGCATGGGCTAATCCTTTGGTTCCGCCTCCGGAAAGTACCAATCCTATTGATTTCGTTTTTAGATCCATTTCTTTACTGTGTTTACTATAAAAATACATATTTTAGTGATTTGAAAGTGATTTTTGTCTCATTTATAATGAGGAATTTAAGCTAACTTTACTATAAAATAAGTATCATTATGAAAAGTCTTATAGCCAAAGCAATATTCAATAGTTGTTCCTATTCTGAGTTTAGAAAACGGGTTTCCGATTTGTTACGGGATAATAAATCTACTGCTAAAGAGCAGTCTGAAACATTGACACATTACAGTAGCTTGAATGCAACGCGAATGAATCGATTGGAGAAAACAATCCAGTTGTCGGATGAAATAACGCGCCAATTAAAATCGTTAAGGTCAACTTATATTTGGCTGGTTATTTCAGAAGGTTGGTGTGGCGATGGGGCACAGTTAATCCCTATTTTTAATAAAATGGCCGAAGCTTCGAAAGGTAAAGTTGATCTGAAAATTGTTTTACGCGATGAAAATGTAGCGTTGATGGATTTGTTCCTGACCAATAAAACACGTTCTATTCCTAAGCTGATTGTTATTAATAAAGAAACGGGAAGTGCTTTGGCACATTGGGGACCCCGTCCTAAAGGAGCGGCAGATTTAGTCAGTGACTATAAAAAAATGCATGGTGCCATTGATGAAACGATAAAAGTCAATTTGCAATTGTGGTATTTGCATGATAAAGGAATATCTGCTCAAAATGAAATTATGGAGATGATGTTGGATTTGGATGCGAATTCCGATTTTTGAAACTCGTAAAGGAAATGCCTAAGCTGATACTCCAGACTTTTTCCGGGGCGAATAAAGTGATTCCGTATTGAGCGTATTCTGCAAAGATTCCGATGCCTTCTTTTTTATCGTCAATACCAATACCGATTTTTTTGTAGTCGCCTGTTATTCCTCCTCTTCCAATGAAAATGGATTCGCCATATCCTGCCTGTAGGTAGAGAAGGGTTTCCGGTTCAATAGAGGTGCTTAATTTAAGATTTCCAAACACAGGGACTATGACCAGTTTTTTAGAACCTATCCAGTCTACTCCAGTGTTTATTCCTATGGAAATGGTTTTATTATAATGCATTCCACCTCCAAATTTAACACTTAAGCCATCTGGTAAAAACCAATAATCAGATTCGTTTTCGGAATCCAGGTTGCCTCGTAATGGAACGGATAAATTAAATTGTGTGTAAGATCCTCTTTTGATTTGTGCCAAAAAAGAGGAAGTACAGCATAGTGTTGTAAAGACTAAAAAGATTACGGTTTTCATATACAGTTTTTTAGTTATCTATACATGGAGTCTCCGGTTTTGGAGATACTAAAGTTACATTATATTTACTTTAAATGTTCTTAAAACGCCATAGAAAAATGGTATTTAATTTGAAATGTAAGTAACTCCTTTTGGGTGTAAAATTCGACTTAGGGGAGATTGATATGTTAAAATTTGACAATAAAGTTCTTTTAATCAAATAATTAAATTTTTTTTATAATAAAAATTTGTATATTAGTAACCGCCAACCAGGTCTATTATCTGATTTACTTTTTTTATTGGTGTTTATACATTGTTTCACAATTTAAAAAACATCGTTATGAAAAAGCTATTTGAAAGGTTTTATGATTATTTGTCTACCTTATTATTTGGAGGGGAAAACGTATCTCATTATTAAACCATTGGCGAAGCCAAACAGAAAAAAAGTATATGGAATAACATTACTTTGAAAATTTAGAGAAAACACGTCACAAACTCAATTTTTTGTTTTTGTCATGTGTTTTTGTTTTTATTACAATTCCTAAACTAAGCTTTCTTCAAATAAAGTCACATCCATCCCGTCAATCACATTGTAAACGCCAATTTTTGTCCGTCTCAAAACAGTCAGGTGGGAACCGGAATTCATCGCTTTTCCAAAATCATAGGCCAAGGAACGGATGTATGTCCCTTTGCTGCAAACGACCCTGAAGTCAATTTCAGGCAGGGCGATTCGGGTAATCTCAAATTCGTGAATGGTTGTTTTTCTACTGGCTATTTCAATTTCTTCTCCGGCCCGTGCATGTTCGTATAAGCGTACCCCGTCTTTTTTTATGGCCGAAAAAATAGGTGGTTTTTGGTCTATTTCACCCAGAAATTGTTGAACTGTTTCCTGAATTAAAGTTTCGTCAATGTGTGCTATTGGGAAGGTTTGGTTGATTTCGGTTTCCAGATCATAGGAAGGTGTTGTTGCGCCAATGTAGAATGTTCCGGTATATTCTTTGGCCTGTCCTTGAAGCTCCATGATTTTTTTGGTGAATTTTCCGGTACAGACTAATAATAAACCTGTTGCTAATGGGTCTAAAGTTCCGGCATGGCCAATTTTTATCTTTTTTAAACCCAGTTTGCTTTTCAAAGCCCATTTCATTTTGTTTACTGCCTGAAAGGAAGTCCAATGCAAAGGTTTGTCAATGAGTAAAATTTGTCCGTTTTGGAAATCTTCGGCTGTCTTCAAGGAAATTTATTTTAAGTATGAAAAGTAAACTAATAAAAAGATGCCCACAATGATTCGGTACCATCCCCAAGGTTTGAAACCGTATTTTTTGATGATTTCAATGAAGAATTTAATGGCCAAAACAGCCACTATAAAAGCGACAATGTTTCCAATAAGGAAAAATTGAATGTTTTCATGTGATTTCAAAATAAGTTCGTAGCCTTTCATTTGGGAGGCTTCGTATGTTTTTAAGAATACCGAATAGCAGGTTACGGCCAACATAGTAGGAACTGCTAAAAAGAACGAAAATTCGGCTGCGGCCTGACGGGTCAAGCCCTGTTGCATTCCTCCAATTATCGATGCTGCCGAACGGCTGGTTCCCGGCATCATGGCTAAACATTGCCAAAAACCGATAGTTACTGCTTTTTTGATGGTAATATCTTCTTCCTGAATTACGGTTGGATGTTGAAAACGACTGTCGATAAAAAGCAAAATAACGCCACCTAAAATTAATACAATCGCGATGGGAATCGGGTTGCCTAGCACGGCTTCGATTTTGTCGTCGAATAATTTCCCTAAAATCAAAGCGGGGATTACGGCGCAGGCGAGTTTGATGTAAAAGTTGAATTTGGAGAAATCGAAAAATTTCTTCCAATACAAAGCCACTACGGCTAAAATAGCCCCGAACTGAATGGATACTTGAAAAAGTTTTACGAAATCGTCTTCTTGGATGCCAAAATAAGAACTGAGAAAAACCATGTGACCTGTCGAAGAAACGGGTAGATATTCTGTTAATCCTTCGATAATGGCAATTAAAAAAGCTTGTATTGTATTCATTTATGCTTTCTTAGGATTTTTAAGAATGGCATAAACGGTAATTCCAAAACCGATTAAAACGGTTGTTGGTGCTAAACGGATTCTTCTGAAATTAAAAATTTCTTCATTGAACACATTTGGATCCTCGCTGCCACCGCCAGCCATTAGAAGAAATCCCAATGCAATCACTCCGATCCCGATTAATAGAATGGTATAGTTTGCTTTTTCGAAAAGGAATTCGTGTTTTGTGTCGTTATCTTTCATTAATGCTGAATTTATTTCAGCATCTACAAAATGCTGAATTTTAATATTTTTTTAATCTGAAATTAATAAAGGTCGTCGGTTCTTAAATTCAAAAAGCGTTGTGTGGCAAAATGTGTACTGATCCAGGTGATTAAAACGCCGGCACCAAAAACACCCAGTAATACAATAGCGATTAAGGCTTTGTTGTCCAAAATACCAAGGTCAGGGAAATTGGTTTCAATGTAAATTAAAACGCCAATCAGGGCAATAATAGCCAAAGTTGCTCCAATCATACCCAGTTTTACGCTTCGCATGACAAATGGTTTGCGGATAAATGATTTGGTAGCGCCCACCATCTGCATGGTTTTGATGATAAAACGGTTTGAATAAATGGATAAACGCAACGAACTGTTGATTAATAAAACGGCGATAAAAGTCAGGAATCCGCTGATGATAAGAATCCACATACTCACTTTTTTGATGTTGTCGTTTACCAAATTCACCAATTGTTTATCATAAACAATATCTGAAATCATAGCGTTGGTGCGCAGTTGTCTTTCGATTTTTGCGATACTGTCTCTTTCTACGTAATTGGCTTTCAGGTGAATATCGAAGGAATTCAATAAGGGATTTTCGCCCAAAAAAGCCATAAAATCTTCTCCAATTATATCCGTATGTTGTTTGGCTGCCTGTTCTTTTGAGACATAGACGCTGGATCTGGCATAAGGCGCTTTTTTTAGTTGTTGGCCAAAAGCTTTTACGATGGTGTCGTTAGCTTCATTTTTGAAAAATACCGTCATGGCAATTTTTTCCTTGAAGTCATTCGCTAATTTTTGGGAATTAATAATGAATAATCCCAATATTCCCAGTAGAAATAAAACCAGAAATACACTTAGTACTACCGAAAAATAAGAAGAAATTAACCTGCGTTTTTGAAACCTATCAAATGAAGAACTCATAGTTTATTTTAATTATGCGGTAAAAATAATAAAGAATTTCTTTATTTAAAGTTAATAACGCTCAAAGTTTCAACTTTCGTACAATAAACGTAAATTTGCCGCTCATTTTAGTTTATGGTTTATTGTTCAGACGCAAACCATAAACGAAAGATTATAAACTAGAAGCAGAAAATGAAATACAATCCGAACGAAATAGAAGCCAAATGGCAAAAATACTGGGCTGATAATAAAACTTTTGCAGCATCCAATACTTCCGAAAAACCAAAACACTACGTTTTAGATATGTTTCCTTATCCTTCGGGAGCGGGATTGCACGTGGGACATCCGCTGGGGTATATTGCTTCGGATGTGTATTCCCGTTTCAAAAGACACCAGGGTTTTAATGTGTTGCACCCAATGGGTTACGACAGTTTTGGATTGCCGGCTGAACAATATGCGATTCAAACAGGACAGCGTCCGGAAGATACGACTCGTGTGAATATTGACGGGGGTGTGGATAAAGAAGGAAACCAAATTGCGGGTTATAGAAAGCAATTGGATAAAATAGGTTTTTCATTTGATTGGGATAGAGAAGTGCGTACTTCTAATCCGGATTATTACAAACATACTCAATGGATTTTTATTCAGTTATTCAATTCCTGGTACAATAAAAATTCAGATAAGGCTGAGGATATTTCGACTTTAATTACTCTTTTCGAAAAAGAAGGGAATGTAAATGTGAATGCTGTCTGCGATGAAAATATCGAAGCTTTTTCGGCTACTGAATGGAACGCTTTCGCAAAAAAACAACAAGAGAAAGTCTTGTTGCAATATAGACTGACTTATTTAGCAGAAACCGAAGTAAATTGGTGTCCGGGCTTAGGAACGGTTTTAGCAAATGACGAAATTATTAATGGAGTTTCAGAACGTGGCGGATTTCCTGTTGTTCGTAAAAAAATGACCCAATGGAGCATGCGTATTTCGGCTTATGCTGAGCGTTTGTTGAAAGGTTTGAACGATATTGACTGGAGTGAAAGTATTAAAGAAAGTCAAAGAAACTGGATTGGAAAGAGTGTCGGAGCGGCTGTAGATTTCAAATTGAAGGATTCAGAAAGCAGTATATCTGTTTTTACAACCCGTCCTGATACCATTTTCGGAGTGACGTTTATGACATTGGCACCAGAACACGAATTGGTAACTCAAATCACAACTCCGGAACAAAAAGCAGCAGTTGAAGGGTATATAGAAAAAACAGCAAAACGTTCCGAAAGAGAGCGTATGGCCGATGTAAAAACCATTTCGGGAGTTTTCACGGGAGCTTATGCCGAGCATCCGTTTACCAAAGAAGCCATTCCGGTTTGGATTGGGGATTATGTTTTGGCAGGTTACGGAACTGGTGCGGTGATGGCGGTTCCTTGTGGAGACGAAAGAGATTATGCTTTTGCCAATTTCTTCAAAGGTCAAAACGGGATGCAGGATGTCAAAAATATTTTTGATAAAGACATTTCGGAAGCGGCTTTTGGAGCCAAAGAAGGATTTCAATTAGTAGATTCTGATTTCTTAAACGGGTTAGGTTATAAAGAAGCGACTAAAAAAGTTATCGAAGAACTGGAAAATATAGGTCAGGGAAAAGGGAAAATCAATTACCGTTTGCGTGATGCGGTTTTCTCCCGTCAGCGTTATTGGGGAGAACCATTCCCGGTGTATTATGTAAATGGTTTGCCACAGATGATTGATGCGCAACATTTGCCAATCATCTTGCCGGAAGTAGAGAAATATTTACCAACCGAAGACGGATTGCCTCCATTAGGAAATGCTGCAGTTTGGGCTTGGGACAGTGTAAACAATAAAGTGGTTGACACGAATTTGGTTGACAACACGACTATTTTTCCATTAGAGTTGAATACCATGCCAGGTTGGGCGGGAAGTTCTTGGTATTGGATGCGTTATATGGATGCGCA
>JACCDQ010874652.1_pt1 | contig 59812 bp, 119 predicted proteins | sample 7446031 | NCBI WGS metagenome assembly JACCDQ01 (sample SAMN15323442, study PRJNA562643) | freshwater metagenome | isolation source: river surface water | place: USA:Blue River Watershed | collected 2017-08-17
AGTGCGCCAAATACTTCTACGATGGGATTATGTAAATGGAAAGCCTACACCAAACCGAGTTGAAGAATTGTTTCCAGCCAGTCGATACATTAAGACGGTTAAAAGACCGATGATGGATCCAACTACACTGGACAATATGATACAAACCTGTGTACTCGTAGAACGAGCGATGGGTTAATAGTTATGCATGAACTGATATTATTCCTGTTGTTTACTAAACACTTTATTGTTGACTTTCCACTCCAAAATGAATATCAGTGGTCTAATAAAGGTACATACCTCCATCCAGGCGGAATAATTCATGCTATACTCCATGGTATAGGAACATTTGTTTGCATTTGTTGGTTTTATCCAAGCATAGCAATTTATCTCGCACTTGCTGACATTGTGATCCATTATCATATTGATTGGTCTAAAATGAATCTCAATAAGAAATTAGGATGGAGTCCGACAACTCATGAACAATTTTGGTGGCTGTTGGGATTTGATCAATGGTTACACGCCAGTACATACATACTGTTTAGTTGGTTTATTTGGAGATAATGATGAAACGTGATAAATGTGGTTATGATGATAACGGCACTGGAGATACGGCTCATGTGTGTGGACCAGTATTTCTAAAGAAAGCTGATATGAGCGATCGTATCCTTCTTGAGCTTGCGGCAAAAGCTGCTGGTCACAATGTTGAGTTCACACTAGACGGTGCTGGTGATGAACATTGTTGGTATGAAAATCGGTTTACATGCATCCCTTGGAACCCACTTTATTATGACGCGGATGCGCTACAACTTGCAGTAAAGTTAGGTTTTATTAATCCGGGTCAGTGGCCTAACGCATCTTGTGTTATAATTGAACAACTGAAGCAGTCTGGTCAAGTTGATTGGTATGCAGCCACTCGACGTGCTATTGTGAAACGAGCAGCAGAAATTGGAAGTAAAATGCAATGACTAATGATCGTGTAAAAGAATTGGAATCAATGTGTTGGGAAGATGTATCGCCAGAATGGTCTGAAAATTACAAATTTGTATTCAATATTGAAAAATTTGCTGGTCTGATTATTGAAGATTGCAATCGACTGAAAATTGCTGAAAACATGTCAGATCCTAGCTATGCAAAAGCAATGGATGAATACTATGAAAAGAAATGGGCACATAGGTTTGATTGAAATTAAACATTGTTACTGGATATGATAATGAATATACATGTTATTGATGTTGGTAAGTTAACCAGAAAAGAAATCTGTCATTTATTAGATATCAGGTTCATACCTTGGTATAGATCTGTATTGTTCTGGACAATTTTAATTGCATTATCAATGCCAAACATGTTATTTTTGTATATTACTCTATGAATAAACAAATCGAAGAACTTGCTGAACAATCTGGCCTACTAGATCTTTGTGATCCAACGAAAATTCCAGGACGCTATGTTGGCTATATCAGTGTAGCAGCTATTGAAGAGTTTGCTAGGTCGATTGTGTTGGAAGCGATTGAAGCATGCGAGAAAAACAATATGCTTGACTTGGACGCATGGCAACGATCTGATCAGATTAAACAACATTTTGGGATAGAATGATGAAATTTAAAAACGGTGATCTTGTGAAGATTCATAGTACTGGATCTAGTATACTAGATGATGCAATTGTGATTGTGTGTGGAACATCTTTTGTTGACATGCAAAGCAATGAAGCAATATATATCATTCAGAACTATTCAGGGGAACCGTTCTATACGGCGACAGGCGAATGGAAATGTATGACACTGACTGAACATTGTCTTTTCAAGCCACTAAACATTAATTACGCATACTAAATGAATAATGAGCAATTTACTGTTTAATATTCGATTCGGTACTCGTCATTGGCAACTTACTAGGGACTGGGAAATGACATTTCAACAAAATCAATATTGGATTGATAACCCTGATGGTAGATGGGTCGTCATTTATTGCGCTTTTGGTAAACATTTTTAAGGAATGGCTGGATGTTAGATGAACTCGAAATTCAGGATGTACATATTGGATTAAAGCTGATTAGCGCCGTAGGAACACCAGGTCAAGTAGTACAAGTGATCCTAGAGTCAGATAATCGGACTAAGTCCGCATTTGATCGGGTGAGGTACGATACGATTAATATAAAGTGGGATAATGGAAAGACATCAACGATATTCCATCCTATGGAAAGTATTCACATAAAAATTGGAGTTAAATGAAAAAATATTACATTACATGTGATCATTATGGAGAGAGGTGTTTTCTAAACCTTGATTATAGCGGTTCACGGAAAAAATGGGTAGCAAATTCGCGAAGTACCCCATTATTGATGGATGAAGAAGATATTCGCATTTTCAAGGATATGATTGAAGATCCGAGTAAAAATATTCAGTCTTTGACTGATTGGAAAAATCGTCTCGGATTTACGAATTTTAAAATTAACGAACTAGCACTCAATGCGGGGTATACTAAATGACTAATGAAGAAATTGCAATCCAACAACATCTAAGCAAACCACGTCCGTATTCGATGCCATGTGGGTGTCTTGGTCCACAAGGTGATGAGCCCAAGTGCCCCTGTGCTATGAAGTGGTGCGAACAGGTTAACGGTATTTGGTATATGATTTCCGAAGATCGCGGACCTACAGGAATTAAACACACGGCTAGCGTGTGTGCGTAACAACCTTATTCGAAAGTATGCTAAATGCCTAACCTACACGACGTTATTGAAATTACAAAGCCCCCAACTAACGCCACTCTTACCAAACAGAGTAATGCTGAAATTAAACGACTGATCGATCAGGCGCAAGCATCCTCGTTATTCATGCGGTCCTTAGGAATAGAAGTTGGAACGGATCTGGCGGACAAGGTGAATACGCAAATTAAAAACATACGTAAAGAAGTGTTTGGTACTAATCAAGGGGTGCTTCCTGCAAGTCTGATTACAGTGCCCCAGCTTGGATCTAGTAAAAAGGAGGGGGGGTTTAGTATCTCCACTAGTTTAGGAAAGGACGTTTATTCCATTCTATCCGAGACTGTAAAAACTAGGATGTCATCAATACGCAAATCTGCTGAAGCACTGGGTATGTCTGTTATGCCTTTTGAAGTCCTGGACGACCGTTCTTATAAGAATGAGGGATACACTACACGAAGTTTAATTACAAACTTCACCAAAGCGATAGAGGTTATCGGATGGGATTTATACGTAGTCGCTCCTATTAAGATGTATGATCTGACGCGTCACGTTAAGTCAAAACTGACTAACCTACAGTTCTACTCTCCAACACATCAGATGGTTTTTACTACCATGCAACTACAGATTCCTCTTTTTAGGTCATTTAAGTCCTCCATTGAAACTTTAAATATCCAAGTTGGGGAAATCCAAGCTCTTTCGAAAAATATGCAAGCCCAGATTGATTCTCTCAAGGATCAGCTTGACTCAATTCAATCCGAGATTGAGAATCAGCGAAAACGGGAGATTTTTCAACAGATGGAACAGCAGCATAGGGAGACAGAGAACCGTAAGGTGCTGGATTCGTGGGTGGCGATGGACCCTCTTTTGTTTGCTATCCCAAAGGAATCCAAACTGAACGATGATGTAACTGTCATAGTAGGACCTGCCTGGGGACCTGAGTTTACACAGGAGCTTCTTGAGGCGTGTGGGATCACTAACAATAGTCAGTCTGCCCAAATCACAGCCGATCTAATTAAATCCTTCTATTAAACACGTTGGAGTTACACGATGAATGATACATTGAAGTCGCTGCTGCTTGGTGGCGTTATTGGATTCTTGCTCTCAGTGGCGATGAGCCATTTGCCGTTTGCGTATGCTGCAAAGTATCGAGCAGCTATTGAAGAATGCGAGAAGTCTCTCCCACGAGATCAACATTGTATTGTGGTTGGTGTTAAGAATGAGCAATAAAACAATATATCTTATATGTGAGAATGTAGACTTGGGATATCATGTTGTATCGGCGTTCTATTCTGAAGCAACAGCTAGCGAAGCGTGCTCTAAGCTTCAGGAAGCTTATGAAAAAGACATGATTGGGAACCTAGTCAATCACTGTGGACATGATCCTGATGCTGCACGCAAAATCGCACAAACCCCATTGCAATACTTTATAATAGAGACAACGATTGAAGATGAACAACCGAATTAAAGAACTTATCGAACAGGCTACCGTTGAAGTGCGTAGTCATGGTGCATTTGGTGAACTTGAGCGTTATAGTGAACTTGACCCTGAAAAGTTCGCCGAACTGATTGTTCGAGAAGCTATCCAAGTATGCCTATCACAGCGCGATCCCGCCAACCTAAACTATAAACCTAGCGAACGGTTTGCCGAAGCAATTAAACAACATTTTAGGATCTACTGATGTCAGTTCTTTTTGCTATTGCGATTGTCGTGTGGATTATTTACGAGCTTTTCTTTAATGACGATGCTACTGGAGGATACTAAATGAAGCTAGCTTGGTTGTGTTATGACGAGCACAGTGAGGAGGAGCAGCGTGTCTCTGGAGTTGGAGCAGAAGTAACTATTGTGTTTAGTGAACCTTCGCACTGGCAGTACAGCAAAGTTGTCCCTATTGTCTACGCCGAAATTGAAGATTAAGAGTTGACATACCATGTATTGTGTTGTATAATTAACGCACACACACAGAGGATACTATGTTTAAAAATAATCTAAAACAGTTTGTAAAAGATAATCCCAAGTTGGTTACGATGAAGCCAGCTGGCAACGAGATCTTTGTGCTCAAATACAGCAAATCTGTGTTCTTCAAGGGACTGTGGAACGAGTACTTGGAGAACTGTCGCGGTACCATTGTGGATCGGGACTTTAATGTAGTGTCCCGGCCGTTTACGAAAATTTACAACTTTGGTGTTGAGAAGCAAGCTCCTGTAATTGCAGATCACGAACTGGTTACTGCTTACCGCAAGGTCAATGGGTTTATGGTTTCAGTTACGTGGCATAACGGAGATGTACTAGTTTCTACCACTGGGTCAACTGACAGTGACTTTGTACGTATGGCAAAAGAGATGATGCTAAAGCACATGAGTTGGACTGACTGGCAAATTGAAGTTTGCGGTGCTCAAGGTACTACCCTGATGTTCGAGTGTGTTCACCCAGATGATCCACATATTTGTCCGGAAGATTCAGGCATGTACTTCCTGGGTTATCGAGCAAATGCTTGGGATAGCCAAATACAGGGGTTTGGAGTCGATATTGCCAATCATTGGCGAGATTATGCTACACTGACTCTAAATTGCTATGCTCCTGAATCCTTTGTTTTGCCTATGTGCGAACTTGTGGAGAAGAGCAAGACTGCTAATCACGAGGGGTTTGTTTGCTACACTGCTGACGGCCGAGCAACTAAGATTAAGACTCGGCATTACTTGGTGCAAAAAGCACTCGCTCGTAAGAAGGATATACTGAGTTTGAACAAAGAATTGATTGACGAAGAGTACTATCCATTGTTTGAACACTTGATGTCTAAAAAGGATGAGTTCAACAGCTGGGATGAGCAGTCTCGGTTGAGTTACATGCGCGGATTTCTAGAGGCAATGTGATGAACTATTTTTTTGAAATAGCAGATATTTTTATAGAAAAGTATGGTCTCAAGTACATTGCGCGTTATGACCAAGATGAACAGGAGTTTTTTAGTGGAATAAACTATCGAATTTCATTATACTCTACTCGAGTTTGGGTCACTGATGGTAAAGTTGTCAGGTATCTTAAAAATCGGTTTTCAACTCCACAAGACACTGTGGTTGACTTAAAAGAATTTGCATGGATTGTAATGAAATGCCAAACTATATAAAAGTGGGAATCACTGGCACTAGAGAAGGTGCGACGGAATACCAGTTAAGTGAGCTACGTGCTGTACTTAGTGAACTAAAGGGTTCGGAGTTTCACCACGGTGATTGTGCTGGCGTTGACGCGCAAGCAGCCTCAATTGCTCAGGAACTGGGTTACCATATCGTTTGCCACCCGCCATCATCTGACAATCTTCGCGCTTTCTTTCCTTACGATGAGTGCCGAGAACCAGCAGGATACCTAAAGCGGGATCGTGCTATAGTAGAAGCATGTGATGTACTACTAGTAGTTCCGCTCCAAATGGAATGGCAACCTCGCGGTGGAACCTGGTATACTTGTGACTACGCAAAGAAAATCAATAAACCGTTTAATATTATTTGGCCCAAGGAACTGAGATGAATCTAATGTTAGGCAATCAAGGTGACCCGATTCTGCTTGTGTCAGTGAAACAAGAATATTCCCCAAAACATTTTGACTTTTACGTAATTAATGGAGATTGGGATGGGTCGTTCTATAACGGCCATGTCACTGTCTGGCATCCTAGCAATCCGTGGACGAGTCTCGAAAAAACAGAAATCCTGACTGACAACCAAGATAGGCTCCGCGGAAATTATACTGAAGTATTCAATAACTTTCAAAATCCTGATTATATTGCTCCGATGCCAAAACCATTTAAATGGACCAATATGGATGACGATATCCCATTTTAATATAGTGTTGGTATGAAGAGTTGTATTCGTAATTTTGCCACTCCAGCTACCGCGTTTATACCTGGACAGACTGTTCGACGCGAAACTATTACTTATGGAGGAGCAGTGTATGATCGTAACGGCAATATCACCAACAGTAATTCTCCCGGTATACGTCATGTTTGTACAGGTATAGTTGAACGAGTTGAGCTAGAATGCGGAGTTGGGCCATGGCGTGTTACTTGCCGAGACTTTGATAAAACCGCAATCCTAGAAACATTTAGCTTCTATCCAGAAAATATTGGTCCAACACAAATTGTAGAAATCCTATCACAACCTGTTCCAGGCGACGAAAGTCACTTGCCGTATGAGCAGCAAAGCTTGGTGTTTAGGCTGCGAAAGCGGGCAGAGATTAGACGGCAAATTCCTAACAGGCGTAGCGTCCAAAATGGAGAACCAGATCGACTAGCTGATCTACTAGAAGAGGCAGCTACCGTGATCGAGCAACTGGAGAACAACAAACCATGATCTATCTTAATTTTGCAATTTCAAACCCCTGGTCTAAACGTACCTTTAAAACACTCTTTAGTAAACATTGGACACTGAGTAAACATAAAGTGTTCGAAGTCGATGTCGCAAGATATTCTCAACTGCTTGGAGCGGAACTTGATGTAACGCCCGTGCGGTGTGATCATGCCGGAGTGCATGCAAGTTTCACGTTTCTAACATACACTGTTTCTGTGTCATTTTATGATTGCAGACACTGGGATGCAGTTAACAACTGCTGGATGGAGTACGTGGACTGACATCATCGCAAACTTGTGTTATAATAAACACATGACGGTAAACACTGAAACTACAAATTTTATATCTTTTGGTAAAAAGCAATACCACCGGAATATTGATATGGTTGACTGGTGTGGTAAGCACATAGGACCAGGGGGATGGTCCTGGGGATTTCCTGATCCCTGGGAAGACATGGAAGATAGGATTTGGTGTGTGTTTGGTGTATTTGGCAACATTACGTTTTGTTTTAAAGACCCTAAGCATTTAACACTGTTTATTTTAAAATGGGGTGAAGGATGAATCCGTGGATACAAAATATTTCTTACAGCGATGTAAAAAAAGGGTTTCACATTGATCCAGGGATCAATGCGATGATGATCAATATTGTTGACCCGGCAATGGAGTTTCCAGTGCCTAAGTATCAATTTAGAGAAATTCACCGCTTTGAATTTTTGGACTTAGAACAGAATGATAAATGGGGTGAAGAATTTAAAGTAACTCGAGATCAAGCGCGCCAGCTAGTAGCATTGCTAGAACATGCGTTAGAAAATCGAATGAATGTGATCGTTTCCTGTGTTGCCGGTGTGTGTCGAAGTGGAGCAGTGTGTGAAGTGGGCGTACAAATGGGGTTCCGCGACACTGAAGATTTCCGTAGCCCCAATCTCATGGTGAAACATTTCATGCTGGAAGAGTTAGGGATTGACTTTGATCCCAACGAGCCGCATACTGTAAATGGTCGAGCATTTGAATATGATGAACTAAACAACAAAGTCTGGTTAGACGAAAAGAAAGAAAATGATGATTAAACTTAAAACTCATGCTGTTGCGGTTATGACCGCACTTGTTGCGCTGTCTACTGTAGCAGATGCGGCTAGTATTGGTCGAAGTGGTGGATTTTCCAGCCGCCCTTCATTCAGCCGATCATTTGCCTCATCTAAGCCCAGTGTACCTAGTGCGCCCAGTTCGGCGCCCTCGGTAACTAAACCAGGTGGCATTGGCGGTACTACTGGCAGTATCGGTGTTCGCAAGAGTGAACCCACTAATCAAGCAGCAGCTAACTTGTCCAATCGACAAAACAGCACTGCTTCAGTTGCGCCCCCTACTACAGCTCCACGTGTTGCTCCTGCGCCTAGTTATGGGTACTCAGCACCGCCTGCGCCGCAAGTAACGAACGGCAGCACATTTATGAGTTCTCTTGGTGGATCGTTTGTGGGTAGTGCGCTGAGTAACATGCTCTTTAGCAATCACAGTTCGGGTGGTGGCACTACAGTCATTAACAACGGAGGTGGTGGTGCGGGGTCAAGTGGTTCAGTACCATCTGCCAGTTCTTCTGGCACAGCGGGCACTGTTGACCCCAATGGGTTCAGTGCTATGCCTGCGCATGCGGCAGCTGCTAGTTCATACGGAATTGGTAGCTTTATTAAAGACGTGTTCTTGTTTGCGATTTTGGTCGGTCTACTTGTAGGAGTTGCTTTCTTGTTTTACAAAGGTTATAAAATGATTCGTGATTATGTGCGTAAGGAGCGAGGAGTGACTACTGCTCTGCCGTTTGATCCGCTACCTCAGTTTTGGAAAATCCAGCGCAGTTTTGCCTCTGCTGATGTTAATGAGCTCAAGCTACTGTTGGGAGCAGGGATTGTTGATGAACTTACACAAAATCTTACGCCGTCCGAGGTTAGCGTGTATAATGTTAGCTATGAGCTAGTGCTGTCCAATGCTACGGAAATCAGTGTCCACTACACGTTTTTTGACAATGATGAAGAAATTAATCAAGTGTGGCATTATGAACAACATGACGCACAGTGGAAACTTCAAGGTATTGAGAACATTTAATTATGCTTAAACTACTACAATTTTTGTGGACAGGTTGCTGGCACAAATGGCAGTTTACAAGTAAACTAGACATTTATGCTCGTGAAGATAACGGAAAGATATCGCAACTTCCAGTTGGAGAAAAGTGGTATTTTACCTGCTCCAAGTGCGGTTGTGGTAAAACACAAAAGGTGGGATACTAATATGAAACTTTCTGATCTCAAATACCTTATGGATCATTACAATGGCCACTATGATCTCGAAGTAGTAGTTTGTGTTGAGCGAGCTGGGGCAATCGGGGCCACTCCTGCTGTTAGCGTCAAATCCGCTAACTTGGGCTTTGATTGGGATCAGGGTCGGTTAGTTCTGTATACAGAAACTGCGCTTAGGGAAATCAACCGAGATGAGATTGCTGCACTGCATAAGAAGTATGACGAGCTAAGTTGGTCGCTATACAAAGTTAACAACATTAAACGTGAAAATAAGCAGCTCAAAGAGCAAGTAACACTTCTTAAACAAGAACTTGAACAACTAAAACAAGGATAAACATGCCAAAGTGCTATCAATTAATCGGAGTCCCGGGTGCTGGCAAGAGCACTTGGATCACACACCAACCCTGGGCGGCAAATTGTAAAATTGTGTCTACTGATAATCATGTGGAAGCATACGCAAAATCACAAAATAAAACATACTCAGAAGTGTTTGACGAGTACATGCCCACCGCAGTAAAATTGATGGCGCAGGATGTTACTGCTGCTCGTAATCAAGGGATCGATATTATCTGGGATCAGACATCCACATCTCGTGCAAGTCGTAATCGCAAGTTCAATATGCTGCGCGAGTATGATCACGTTGCAGTTGTATTCTCCACTCCGCCGATCGACGAGTTAAAACGGCGGCTTGATAACCGCCCTGGTAAGAACATCCCATGGTCAGTGATGAACTCTATGATCAACAACTTTGAAATGCCTTGTGAAGATGAGGGATTTAGCGAGGTGATCCAAGTATCATGAATGAAAAATATGGTGTACTTACGCAAGAGCAATGGGCTGAGATTGGGATCATTGCTTTTAAATTTGTAGATCGTGCCGGTGACCCACACCCCGGCATCGATAGCGCCGAGCAAATTTGCTCAGATTTCTACTACGCAATCACGCAATTCACGGATCCAATCTTCGCTAACGTTTTTAAAAATGCCTAAAAGGCACAGTTGCAAAACTGTGCTATAATAAACACATCAACAAGCAACCCAACTATGACACACAAACTGGACTCTCTTGCAGAACTTTATAGTCAAGGTAACACCCCTGTCCGTGAACTAGTTTCTGCTGCGCTAGTTGATCCTGATCTAGATTATTGGATTGATCAATACAAAGACGGCTGGCTCGGCAACAGTGGCAAGTTTGCTAGAACTCTAGCTCGCGTACTTCAAACAATTTAACTGAAACTATTATGACTAACCGAATTAACGAACTTTTCGAAGAATGTGGCATTGTCCTTAATACACTTAACCCTGAAGTGACGCGCAAGGAAGTGGACTTTTTGTGTGAGCAAATTGTTCTAGAGTGTGCGGCCATTTGCGAAGAGCGTCCAGCATTTTCAGGTCGAACACTAAGTGACATCATTATCAAACACTTTGGAGTTGAACTCTAATGCAATCTAAGATTCACAGCTTGCTAGAATCTGCGCTTAACATTGTAATTGGCTACATTGTAGCAATACTGAGTCAGCTGATTATTTTCCCCATGTTTGGAATTTTTATACCATTTCATGAGAACTTGCTGATGGGATTGTTCTTTACCGTAATCAGCCTCATTAGGTCCTACGCAATCCGTCGTTGGTTCAATCAGCTACATAAGAATCGTGAACTGAAAGGCGCACAATGATTCGAGCACTACTGGCATTTTTAGTTGTCTTTGCCCTAGTTTTTTTTGCATTTGAGTTTTTTAGGTATTCAACTAAACAAGAACGCTGGAATTTGACAAAGAGCGTGGGCTACAGTATAATTATTGCTGTAGTAGCGCTGCTACTGCTAACTGGGTTTGTAATTTTGTTCTAACTTGAAATGAAAAGTCTAATCTCGAAAATATTAATTTTGATTGCCGTAGTACTTTTGATTTTTGTTTTTATCGAGATATACAATCAAGCTAGCAACATTAAAGCAATTCCAGATCAACATAACTATCTTCTTCACGGTTCTTCAATCATTTTTTAAAAGGAAACACACAATGAAACGTTTTGCTACTCTCTCCGTCCTGGCCGCTGCTGTTCTTTTGGCAGGCTGCCAACGCATTAGTACAGGTGAGGTTGGCGTCAGGGTTGGCTTTGACAAGCAAGTCCAAGCTGGCGAACTGCTGCCTGGGTCGTTTAATCAAGTGCTGGTTGGTGATGTCCTGACTTTCCCAGTCAAGGATGTTAACGTCACGCTGAACGATATGACACCGGTTGCTAAAGACAACAGTACTATGAAGGATTTTGATGCCGTAGTAGTGTACAATATTAACCCGCAACAAGTTAGCGAACTATACTCCACCAAGAACAAGAGTTTCCACGCAGTGGGTGACGGAGATGTGTATTTGATGTATAACTACATTGTTCAGAATGCTCGCAACGCCATCTACAAGGCTGCTCGTAAGTACGAGGCACTGGACATGGCAGATAATCGCGCTGAGATGGAGAATTATGTTAAGGAAGAAGTTGTCCGAAATCTTGCTGAGGAAAAACTGGACGGTAGCATCACCATCAGTCAGGTCATGATTCGTAACGTTGTCCCTGCCGACAGTGTTGTAGCAAGTGCTAACGAGCTTGTTCGTGCCAAGAACGAGCGCGCCCGTAAAGAAGTCGAAGTCGACACTGCCAAACTGGAAGCACAGCGAATGACTGCATTGGCTGCGCAGGGTCGGCAATCTATCGATTACATGAACGCACAGACTGAAAACCTCAAGGCGCAGGCTATGATGAAAGCGGCTGAAAAGGGTTCCTTGATGGTAGTGCCTTATGGCTCTACTCCGATGCTCAACATGACTAAGTAATTTTTACTGCAGCCAGCATCGTAAATGATGCTGGTTTTTTGTGAATTCAAATCTATAAAATAACAAATTATGACGCCTGATTTTACATGCACCAATCTTGATCGTGAAATTGAACCTATGAAAACTGGTAAAGCAAGCAGTTGGTTGGGTGAATACCACTGGGTGAAGCTGGCTGTGACTGAAGATAACAAATACGTGAATAACGTTGCCCAAATAATTGACTGGTGTTGTGAAAAATTTGGGAAAGGCGGATCTAAGTGGTTTGAAAAAAATGGACAATTTTATTTTAAAGATGACCGTGATATGAGTATGTTTATATTAAGGTGGTCGTGAACTACATGATTACACGCCTATGGAATCTCATAACTAGCAAATATTCCGAATACAAAGATCGCAAGTTTCTTAAAAAACATAATTGTAGCACTTGGAAAGAATATCACAAATACAATGACCCAGATGTTGATAGAATAGCATCGAGGATTCGGTATTTTTACCGAGGGTATCCGTACATGTATTGTTTTGAAAATCACAACCACGATATTTACAACTGGGATTTGGCCTACGACGGAACTTATATCGTAATAGATTGGTGTGAAAAAAATTGCAAAGACAAGTTTCGATTAGACGGGCATCGAGCAATAAAATGTCCCGCAACTACTAACGAGTGGGAAATTAATGAGATTGGCGGCGGTGATTATTATTTTGCCGCTTTTAAAAATAATCGAGATTACACATTGTTTTTATTGAGGTGGACATGACTACAAACGCTTTTATTTTTTCATGGGATTGTTATGGCATCGAATCTATCGTGCCAATTTCACAGTACGAGGGAATAGACAAGGAGAACACTCTCCGAATTTTAAAAGAAGAAACCCCGTTGGCAAATCCATTGAATACCATTATCCGATCATTAATTTTACGTGCTCGATTCAATTCACACCGCAATTACGAAGTTTATTCTGTAGACTGTGATAGCAGTCTAGATGAGGCTTTCTGGAAAGAACAGTGGTATAGTAATCCGCAATTTACAGCTGACTTGATTAGGGAAAAAGGTCATAAACTGTATAGTAATCGAGCTACTGAAAGCAGAGTCATGACATGATTACAGTGACACCTGGTATCAGAGTATTGCGACGCAGAGTACTAATACGAGAAACAGATTTCCCCACTCTAAGGCGAAACGCGTTACAGCCCAAACATCCGCTTGCTCCTTTGTATGACACAGCTGTGTTTATTCCAGTTAACACTGTAGAGTTAGCAAATGCGTATCTAATGAATTTGCTTAAAGGACAGGATCCGGGTCCTGAAAAATATTACGACACTTTGAAAAAGTACCTACGTGTACAAGAGCAGTCATTATATACTCCCAAATATCTGGAATACACAATATTCGATGACCCTGAAGGTCAAATCTACTTACAATATCGAAAAAATTCCAAGCCAGCAAGACTCGGGTGGGGTGTATTAGAAAAATTCTATAAAAAACAAAATGACCCCGTATGAATATTTTTATAAGCTAGTTGCAGATTACAAACAGTTACCGGCGAGTGCGATTTTACTCACAGATTATGAGATGTACATAAGCAACGGGTTGCGTAAACGCTATCCTTATGTTATGTTGCCGCGCGGGAAGTTTGCTTGGACTAGTCTTCACAAAAGTATCCAGCACCGGTGTTTTGTGTTTAACAACGCTCTTTACTTTGCGTCAGATCAAGACCTAACAATATATCATTTAACATGTCGAACATAGATATCCAATCTGTACCATCAATTACTGGCGGTTTCTGCTATGATTTCAGAAGCACACATTACCATATTCAAAACGAAGTGCGCGATTGGTGTTCAGAACAATTTGGAAATCTTTGTATTGAAAATGATCGTTGGGACTGGATTAGCACATTTGGTAACACACGCTATTGGTTTCAAAATGAGCAAGATGCTGCGTTGTTTTTGTTGAGGTGGTCATGAGTAACCAGGTTACACTATCGTATGATCCCGCATGGACAGCACTGGAATGGGCTAAACAGCATTGTACTAGCTACATTACTCATACAAGCAGCAGTGGGGACATGACGATCATCCCCAACCCGTACCACTTGTCTAGAATAATGTATATCACCTACTACTTTACCAACGAACGTGATGCCACTATGTTTAGATTGCGTTGGGCTTAATTTAACTGTATAATATACATATGAAAAAATGGAATGAAACACTGTGGTTGTTGACTCCGGAAGAGTACACCGCATTGCCGGATGGCACACAAGTGATGTGTATAGATGCCGAGCTAGCAACCAAGGGAACTGATTATGTTGACCAAGACGTGCGATTCGGATGTATTGCTTACGGATTCACTAAAGAGCTAGTGGCCAGTCAAAATCTTGACCATGAGTTTTTGGTGTTGCTGCTCCAGTCCTAACAGCTGACTAACTAGTAGGAGCTTGATATGAAAGTTACGCATCTTGGACTAAGTCGCCATGGATACCCGTATCAATATCGAATCGAAATTCCTCGTGATAATGTGGCTACAGTGGAGGAAGTTCACAATTGGGCAGTAGAAACAGGGTTTAGATGCTGTGTCCTCCCCGGTGCAGTGTATGTTCCCGATCTTAAAGATGCCACACTGTTTATACTGAAATGGTCATGAAACACATATCAAAACTGGATTATCTAAAAGAACAGCTGTTTAATTGGAAATATGCGTTGGCAATGGATTTTAATTCAACTGTACAGGATGACTTTATATGCGCATTACAGGAAGAAATAGACGCTGAGATCATGTTTAACGTATTGCAGCAAATGGGATGGCATTGCGTCGAACTCAGCACACCAGCAGATGAGATCGTAGCCGCCAAATGGTTAATGAAAAATAATTCCGGGAAGTATCACCGCCGGTCGGGAGGATGGCGCTGGTTGTTCGAAAATGAAAAAGATGCAGTTATGTTTAGTTTAAGGTGGTTATAATGGCGATCAAACCTAATGACTGTGTAATTAAACTTAAAGATTTGGTAATTGGATACGAACCTTTTACTGATTTTCTTGGAGTTACTGAAAGTAAAGCAGTGTTCGTGCCTTGCTGGACAAAATTTTTAACACACGTACACGACACTACAGACTGGCAGTCATCTGACTGGAACTCATACGATAAAAATCTCGACGTACAGTTGGCCAAGTTTAACGCGGTTTACAAACATACTAAAAAATGGGAAGATCGCTATATCAAGTTTAACTCACACAAAGATTTAACAATGTTTGTACTAAAGTGGTCATGATCGACAAATATAACTTCAAAGTCTCTGTACCGTTGACACCGGGCGGATTGTCATTGGTAGCTCAACAGGTGGAGGTTATTTCTGAATGGGTTGACGAGTTAGTGTCATGGGATAGAAATAAACGTTTCATGAACTACGTGGATAGCCATCCCCGCCCGAGACTTGATATTTGGTTTGAAGAAGAACACCACGCAATGTGGTGTTCTTTAAGGTGGTCATGATTTCTTGGCAATACAACGGCATAGCACCATGGTCAGAACTCATTAAGTGGTGTAGTGACATGTTTGGCAAGGGTAACGTGAACGCCACTTGGGACACTATTTACTTTAACACTCAAAAAGAGTATGTTTTATTCTTATTGAGGTGGTCATGACATGAGTAACACTACAAAAATTTACGAACAAGCTCTGTGTAGAGCATTACGACAATACCTTAAGCTAGAGCACCCTGTTGTGAACAAGTATAAATTTAGTCGAAATTGGTACCAAGCACCATTTGACCCGAAGCATTACTATGAAGTAGATGTATGGTGTTCCCAACAGTTCGGGCCCCACCCTGCTCGGCCAGATGCCTGGAGCCGCTGGTGGCACAAGTTTGAGGATAGCATTCTATTTCGTGATGAAAAAGATTATCAATGGTTCTTGCTACGGTGGGCAGTATGAATTTTGTAATACAGAGGATTGTTTGTAAAGGTGCAGATCACACAGCAGTTACTGAATGGTGTGAGCGTATCCTTGGCAAAGACGGCTGGAGCACTAGTGTTCAAATTTCTGGAGAACGATTCTCTACACTCGATCCAGTTATTATTCTCTACGACAACATTAAAAGACCAATTGAACAAATTGAACTAATGATAGCATTGAGGTGGTTATGATAAAGAAACAATATCACAAAGGTGTTCCCAGTTACTTTCATAATTTTGTAATGTCTCACATAGCATATTATGATGACGACCTTATTAAAGACCGTTTGAAACTCTATAAAGCCACAGTTGGCAAAAGTCGGGGTAATCGAAATCGAACTGGTTCAGTGATAAACGTAAAATGGCACGATATGGCACTTTACGCTATGTTTGTTTTGAGGTGGTCATGAAAATCGCATTGAAAAAAAGTGTTGTGCTGCGGGACGGTTCAGTATATAATCTAGCAATTCCCTACTTGTTAAATGAGAATTCTATTCTTTGGGATGAAATGATAAACTGGTGCGTGTGTACGTTTGGACCTGAAGGTGACCTGGATAGGGCGACACTGGATACTTGGTACTATTCTGGTGGCGGGTTTTGCTTCCGTGATGAGGCCAATTTAACGATGTTTGTTCTGAGGTGGTCATGAGAAAAGTTAAAAAGGAACTGTGGCCCAATAGTGTAGAGATTCACTTGGACCAATATCACGCAAGACATGCTGTGATAGAAGAGTGGTTGGGCGATAACATGGGTGCGTTCAAAGGACGCTGGAATTTTGTGCCACACCATAGTGGAGTCTGTTACTATTTTCGGAACGGTAAAGATTCTACAATGTTCTCACTGAGGTGGTCGTGACTAGTTATAAGTTAAAATCAAGTGGTGATTGTCCGTTTTGGAAAATGTACGTTGATTCTATTGACAATCCGGACTATGTGCGCGGGCTTGCTGGATTTAAATGTTTTGTTGAGATACTTGTGCCAACCGCAACTGTCACTGGCACTACACGAAATGGGTTAACACTGGAATTTCCTAGTGAGCAAGAATTGACAATGTTTATATTGAGGTGGTCATGACGCCGCTTACTCGATTAGAATATAAGATTTATTCCGATATAAAACCACATGTAACATACAAGTGGTGTATCGAACAGTTAGGGGTACGCTGGGATGCGTTTGATAACCCGGACGGGCGTTGGTCAGTATTTTGGGTCGGCCCTCCAGGGAGACGGACCGAGACAAATCATAAAGCGTACAAATACCTGTTTGCTCGAGAGCAGGATGCCGTGATGTTTACACTAAGGTGGTCATGAAAACAATAACCTTAGACAGGGCCCTAAGTGTCAAACAAGCATCATGGCTCTATCAAAATGTTGGTCACGAGAAATACTGGATTCATAATAAAATTGGCGGTGATGGGTGGCATGCCGAAATGCTTGCAAGTCGTAAGTGGACACTTACATTTGATGATGATAAAATGGCAACAATGTTTTTGCTAAAGTGGTCATAAAGATATGGACTTTGAAAGCGATATTGTATCCTTTGTTGCATGTGGAATTGGTGTTACACCAACATACAGTGGCACTAGCTTCAATGAACAACTTAGAGATTGGCAGCGTATGCATGTCTGGTGTGACGATCAAGGATTGGAATCTGGTAAAGACTATTTTTCTCCTGGAGAAATTCCCAATGGTCGTTGGTACTTTAGAGAGGCACACCACCAACTTTTGTTCACACTAAGGTGGTCCTAGATGACGCCAATTTACATAATTAAGATAACAGACCGTATACGATGGAAAGAGCGTTGCGAGTGGATTGAAACCCACTGTGACGGATGGCAAGATCATACTAGTTGGGATTGGTGGGACATCGGATTCAGTGACATTGAGTACTCGGTTAAATCAGAAAAACATGTTATAATGTACTATCTAGCATGGACATGAACAAAATTAGTATTCCTATAATTAAAAATATGATGCCGGCGCTAGTAGCGCAATCCATTCTAGGAGTTCAACCTATGAATATAAGTTTTGAAGAGTACTCGAAGTTCTTCATACAGAAGCAATACAATAAAAAATATTGGCCATATCAGTATGCAGTTTTCGATCACAGTCTTATTGAAGTTGAGCGTTGGTGTTGGGCAAACTTTAAAGGACGTTATTGGCACAGTGACCGTCGCACATTTGTTTTCAAACGGCAAAAGGATTACGCATGGTTCATGCTGAAGTGGGGTTAAACTGGCAAATACCATTTACTGGCAATCATCAGGCCGTGGATCAGGCCGTGGGATATATCAGAGAAAAATATGCCTTAAAAGATCATATGTCATCAGTGCGTCTTTTTGAGTCAGAGTTCAATTGTAAAATCAGTTGGGACCACGGGAGGTGCTTTTTACAGTTTGGAGCCGAGCGAGACTACCTTTTGTTTTTGCTGAGGTGGATATGAGAATTAAGTTAAGAAAACAGGTATGGAACGGTGTTGCTTATAACCAAGCAACGCCTTATCTTGCAAGCTGGAGCTTTACAGACATTATAGATACTTGGGATTCATTACGGGACTGGTGTATAAAACAATTTGGACCAGAAGGATCACCGTGTGGTGTCTATCCAGAGCGTTGGTACCTAAACGGTGGTAGATTTTTCTTTAAAGAAGACTCTGATCTTACATTGTTTTTGCTGAGGTGGTCATGAAAATACACTTATCAAAATTTAAATTTAATGGGTCCGAATATACTTCTGCTAGCCGTCACCCCAGATGTCAAGATGATACAGTCAATCGGTATACTTGGGAGTCCATGCTACATTGGTGTGAACAGCATTACGGAACCCGAGGTGACATTTGGGCAAGCCGCACAGCAGCTCGGTGGTATTTTAATGGTGGTGCTTTTGCTTTCAAACATGAATCCGATCTTACATTGTTTTTAATGAGGTGGTCATGAGACTACACATATCAACTGCTAGATGGAACGGAGCTGTATACACGACTGCCAGTCATCCTCACGGTGAGGACAACACTGTAGATCAATATACTTGGGATTCCGTAGTAAAATGGTGCGAACAACGATTTGGACCTATAGGTGATCCTTGGGAAGTTGGAACAGCTGCTCGATGGTATTTTAACGGTGGCTCGTTTTTCTTTAAACATGAGTCTGATTTTACGTTGTTTTTGTTAAGGTGGTCCCATGCAAGTGGCTAATACAGTTAATCTGCGTGCGTTAGTACGAGCGACGAATGATTGGGAGGAAAAAGCAAGCATTGAACAGTTGCTGAGTATGGAGTGCTATCTCAATGATATGCGTTCACTCTATGGTATCCAAGTGTATGTCTTATTTAATAACCGGGCAGAAATAGTGGATCAACAAAAATATCTAATGTTTTTACTAAAATGGGGATAACGTTATGACTGCTTGGAAGCGGTACTTAGATCACTTGCGCATTAGCGTCTTTAGTAACCAAGGTTATGTAGATCACAACGATAGTCGCGAACTATTTGCAGTCAATTGGGTGGAGTCTAGTATGAAGGGTCGATTTCCAGGCAACTACACAGTTATTGAATTTTATGATCCAAACCATCATCGGTATGATTACGGACTAGTTTTTTCTGATAAAAATGAAGAACTCATGTGGAAGCTAAAGTGGTCATGAATTACTACCCTCCACCAACAATTAACTTAAACCGAAGTATTGGTTTCAATTTAGAGTTATTTCGAATGAACGTTACACAAGTAATCACTGATGGTTGCGAATGCTATCCTTGGCGGAAAGCATTTGTGTGGTTTCCGGTAGTGACAGTATCAGGTAAACGAATTTGGTGTAAGAAAGTTTACAAAAGGCGAGTATGGGTAGTATGGGGTAACGGAGTTCACATGCAACCAGTAACCCAATACGCATCTGCTTTTGACTTACTCACTTATCAAGATCTAACAACCACATCTATAGACAAGTAAAGATATGAATTTTGAAGAAATGTTTAGTGCTAGGGAAACTGCAATTGATTGGTATATCGGGGGAGTGGGTGATGGATTTGCTTCTAAAATATTTTGGAAATTGGTTCCAGGGGAAACATTCAAGTTAAAGTGGCCAAGTGGCTGGACCGATCCTACTTCAGATGGAAATCAAACTGAAAGTAATGACCCAAATGATCATTACAGGCCAGCACTAACTGAGTCAGTTGGGCGTCAATATATAAGTTGGGACTGGGCGTTAAAAGATAACGATTTGGTTAATAATACACTAACTGTTAAAATACGCCGTGATAAAAGAAAATGGGTATCATATTTCTTGCTAAAATGGGGATAAAACAAGTCCGTTACTCACCTGAATACACTATCGAGCAGTGGGCTGAGATGGTGTATGAGCACGAATTGGCGCAAGCTCGCGCTGACGTTGCTGCTGGCTCTGATCCAGACGCAGTGTTGGATCAGATGTCCAAACGCATTCGTGACAAAATGGTGCTGCCGCATATACAAAGAATCAAGCAAGAAGGGACAGTAACTTTTGATGCTGAAGCCAACCGTCGCAGTTATGAAGCAGCAATGCGCGGCGAAAAAAACAAAAATGGAGATTTGAAATGGGACTAGGACCGCTAGTATGCGACCACTGTGAAATATTGTACGACTTGGAAGAGTCAACTCGAGTTTGGTACTGCCCAGTTTGCGGCAGAACTGATTCCAAGGAACACACTGGATTTGACCCGGAACGGTGGAAACAGTTAGAAGCCAATCAAAAATTTTATGATTTTGTGTTGAACAACACTAGACATAACAACAACACTGCGCTATAATAAACACATAACAAGGATGCATACAGCAAGTTTTATATAATATAAAACAGCATCCTGTCATTTACACAAGAAAGGACACACAATGACTTTTGCTCAAGCCGTAATCCAAACTCCTGCACAAGCACGTACCACTAACGGTATGAAGGCACTGGCAGGTTCTGGTAGCCCCCTAGTCGACCTGTTTTACAACATCGGTGCTAGCCGTGGTAAAAACATTACTGGTCAGTTCGAAACTGCGTTTCAGCATGATGCAACGCTGGCACTGAAAATCGCACTGTGGGCACGTGATGTCCGTGGTGGTGCAGGTGAACGTCAGCTGTTCCGAGATATTCTGGTTCACTTGGAATCTCAACATCCGGACGCGTTGGATCGACTGGTCACGTTCGTTCCGGAATTTGGCCGCTGGGATGATCTGCTGGTGTTCAAGACTGCAAAGTATCAAGGCATTGCGTTCGACTTCATCGGCGCCGCGCTGCGTGAAAGCAATCAACTGTGCGCTAAGTGGATGCCCCGTCAAGGTGCTGTTGCGGCACAACTGCGCACGCATTTGGGCATGACTCCCAAGCAGTGGCGCAAGACGCTGGTTAACTTGACCAACGTGGTTGAAACCAAGATGTGTGCCCAGGACTGGGATAGCATTGAGTTTGGCAAGCTGCCTTCGCTAGCCACGTCTCGATACAGCAAGGCCTTTGCTCGCAATGCGAGTGTGGCATATGCTGCCTACAAGGAGCGTCTGCAAAACGGTACTGATAAAGTCAACGCTGCTGCAGTTTACCCGCATGACGTGATCAAAGGAATGAAGAACGGCGGCGATGCAGTTGTAGCAACTGCACAGTGGAACGCTCTTCCCAACTACATTGGCGAAGCAAGCGTTGTCCCGCTAGTCGATGTGTCCGGCTCCATGGGTTGTCCGGTTGGTGGAAATGCCAACTTGCTGTGTATCGACGTAGCCGTTGCGCTGGGCCTCTACTGTGCAGACAAGAATACTGGTGCGTTCAAGGATGTGTTCATCAGCTTTAGCACTAAGCCCAAGGCAGAAGTGCTCAAAGGCAACATTGTACAAAAGATGGCACAGATGAATGCCAGCGAATGGGGGATGAGTACGAATTTGCACGGTGCGTTTAGCGAAATCCTGCGCATTGCGCAAGCAGGCAAAGTTGCACCGGAAGACATGCCACGTACTCTGTTGATCCTAAGTGACATGCAGTTCAATCAGTGTGTCAAGCACGATAACAGTGCTATGGAGATGATCCGTCGCAAGTACAGTGCTGCTGGCTATGCTGTACCGAATGTGGTTTTTTGGAACTTGAACAGCCACGGAAACGTGCCGGTCAAGTTCGACGCAGAAGGTACCGCGCTGGTGTCGGGCTTTAGCCCAAGTGTCATGAAGGCTGTCCTTAGTGGCGCTGACATGACTCCAGAAGCAATTATGCTTGCTGCTGTGGATACTCCACGCTACAGTGTGATTGAGTAAATACTAGGACCGCAAGGTCCTTTTATAGTAAGGATAACGTATGTACACTGTATCATACATTAATCCTACACTAGAGCGTGTTGAACGCTGTTTCGACACGCTCAGTTCTGCAATGGACTGGGCTAAACATATTGCCAAGTTTGTTACCATAACAGGCAACGGAATGGAAATAGTGGGCAAGTTCGGTGTAGACAGCATCCAAAATGGGCTATGTCCAGATGGTGTTGAATACAGTTGGAAGAAGCGTAGGATTTAAAATTGGCCTCTGGGCCTTTTTTTATCTATATAGCTTTGACAAACTTGATTTTTAGTGTATAATAAATACATACAGGGACGAGATAGACTCGACCCGTACTTTTAGAAAGGATTTTTCTATGTCACAAAACAAATTTACCATTCGAAAGGTTTACATCTGTTCAGCCATCAACAAAGCTGGAGAGCGTGTTTACTATGCCACTGATCCTACAAGCGGAGGATACCCATTTTGGATTGCACACAGCCAGATCGCCGAGGAATGGCTATCTCTAGATAAGGTGCCTGTAATCGGACCGGAAGATTATATGGATTATATGCGAAATACAGTCACCAAAATCGAAATACTTGAAGTTGAGCATCGAGCTAAGGTGGTCAGGTCAACTGACATGATAAGTGACGCTCGCGCAATGGCAGAAGCAGAAATTGCTAAAATTCAAGAAGAACTCAATCGAAAAATCGCAGCACTGAAGGAACTGAAATGAAAAAATACGACACGCTAGTTTTTATTGGAAGGTTCCAACCACTACATTTGGCTCACCTTGAGATTATGAAGCGAGCCACTGCGCTATGTGACCAACTGATTGTCATAGTGGGCTCGGCAAATCAGCCACGCACTTACAAGAACCCGTTTACTTTTGCAGAACGGTCTCAGATGATTCAGGATGCTGCTGGTAGTTTGGGCTTGGAACTGATTGTCGAACCCAATATCGATACCATCTACAACGACCAGGCTTGGGCTGTTCGCGTTCAAAACATTGTTGCAGAGAACACCCGCCCAGGCGCTCAAATCGCCGTCATTGGTCATAAAAAAGACGAGTCTAGCTTCTACCTCAACATGTTCCCACAGTGGGGATTTGTAAACATTGATTTGATTGAGCCACTAAACGCCACGGATGTGCGAGACTTGTTTTTTAGGACGGATTTCAACAGCAATTTTATTAAGAACGTACTCCCGCCGTCAACTTACAATTTGTTGATGGAGTTCAGCAAAACTCCAGACTTTGCTCAAATTATCCGTGAGCGTGAGTTTGTCGCGTCTTACAAAAAGCAATATGCTAGTCTTCCGTACCCGCCCATTTTTGTCACAGCAGATGCAGTAGTAATCCAAAGTGGGCATGTATTGATGATCAAACGGCGCAGTGAACCCGGTCGTGGTCTGTGGGCGCTACCGGGCGGCTTTGTAAACGCAAATACTGACAAGAGTGTAGAAGATGCCGCAATCCGAGAACTACGAGAAGAAACTGGTATTAAAGTCCCTGCTCCTGTACTGCGTGGTAATATTGTTCGCAGCCGCGTGTTTGATGCTGTTGATCGCAGTGCCCGTGGACGCACCATTACCCATGCTTTCCATATCCAACTACCCGATGGCGAACTGCCGCGGGTAAAAGGCAGCGATGATGCTGAAAAAGCACGGTGGGTCCCTATTGCTGAGGTCCGGATCGAAGAATGCTTCGAGGATCACGCAGAGATCATTCAACACTTTTTGGGGGCATGATATGACTACCAAAGCATATGATCGTCTAAACAAAGGCCCTATCGATGAAATTGATGCGGCTATTTGGAGCGGTGATATCTTTTTCAATCATGAAAACCTTGCCGATTTTCGTAGTATACTGAAGCGTTGGGAAGAAGGCTTGAAACAAGCCGAAGATATACTAACTAACATGGAGAATTCATAATGGTAACCGTTGTTTCTACTGTTCCGCATCCTAGTGTGATTAAGGAAGTTGTTTGCCGTCACTGCGGATCTACTTTGAATTATGTTCCAAAAGATATTCAAGAAAGAAAAACAGTTGACTACGATGGAAGTCGTGACATTGTGTATTTTATCAATTGCCCGCCTTGCGGTACTGAAATTTCAGTAAAGAGGTATTAAAATGGTAACACTTCCCAAAGAGTTTGTAGCGACTCGTTACCCGGGATACTTTTGGAATGTATCAGAACGTAAACTCTACAGTTTGAAAATATCTGGAGAACTGCGTCCTATGAAGTTTGACAAGGGTGGGCTTGTTTGCGGTCGTGTCATCCTGCCTGGGTACCGAATCAGTGTCAATGGCTGTAAGCGTAAAATGACAATGGAATATTTGGGGAAGTTAAAAGCAACGACTGAAATTCAAGAAATTGGTGTAACAAAATGACTTTTCCAAATATAGTTGTTATTACGTTAAGTGTTCTACTAGCTCTTCTGTTGCTTAATCTCTCTTATAAGGCAGGTTACAAAAAGGCAAAAAAGGAATACAAGTACCGAAAACAACAACGACAGATTCGAAAAAGTGGTAGGTACTTTGTAACCCAAGGCGGACACCTAATGCCAATACCGCCAATGCCGCCCATCCGCACACCGATCCAAGATACGCAAGAAAATAACTAGTATGCCAATCGACAAAGAACAGCTAAACAAGTTATACAAACGTCTTTCTGAGCTAAACCAAGCATATACAGACATGCCAGACATCAGTTGCCCAACTTGCGGTAGAGAAATTTACTGCGGCCGCGTTGAAGACATGTGTGATATTCGCCCGTGTGGCATTTTGGAAAGACGCAAAGCACAGCATAGTTGACACAATTCACTGTTAGTGTTATACTGTAAACAAGCCCACTAGATAGACTGGTGGCATTTAACTTAAAAGGAACTTTTAATCATGAAATTATCTCATAACATTTGCTTAAACACAGATTCATATAAGTGCTCTATGTTTTTGCAGTACCCAGCAGGAACTACCGGTGTATATTCTTACATTGAATCAAGGGGCGGACGTTACGATCGCACAGTATTCTTCGGACTACAAGCCTTTATTAAAGAATACTTGCTCAAACCAATCACTCAAGCAGATATCGATATTGCTGATGAGATCCTTACCGCACACGGTGAGCCTTTCAACCGCGCAGGATGGCAGTATATCCTTGACAACCACGCCGGATACCTCCCAGTTGTTATTCGTGCAGTACCCGAAGGAACAGTGGTCCCAGTTAAAAACGTACTTGCTACAATAGAAAATACTGATCCGAATTGTTTCTGGCTAACTACTTATCTGGAAACTGCGCTGCTTCGTGCTATTTGGTACCCTACTACTGTAGCTACTCAAAGCTGGCACATTAAACAAGTTATTAAAGACTTCCTGGAGAAAACTGGTGATCCAACTCTTATTGATTTTAAACTGCACGACTTTGGTGCTCGCGGTGTTAGTAGCCTTGAAAGCGCGGGAATCGGCGGCGCGGCTCACTTGGTCAACTTTATGGGGACGGACACTATTAGCGGTATTCTGTACGCTCGCGAGTATTACAACGCTAGCATCGCTGGGTTTTCTATCCCAGCTGCCGAACACAGTACTATTACAAGTTGGGGTCGTGACAACGAAGTAAAAGCCTATGAAAATATGGTTCGACAATTTGGTAAGCCTGGATCTATTCTGGCTGTTGTTAGTGATAGTTACGATATTTTCAACGCCGTCAGAAATCTCTGGGGATCGGAACTTCGTCAGATGGTTATTGATAGTGGTGCTACTGTTGTTATTCGCCCCGACAGCGGTGACCCTGTTGTAGTCAATCGTCAGCTGGTTGAAATCCTAGGGGAGAAGTTTGGTTATACTGTTAACAGCAAGGGCTTTAAAGTACTCAACAACGTTCGCCTAATCCAGGGTGACGGTGTTAACGAGCTCACTATTCGTAGCATCCTCGGAGCATTTATGGCCTTGGGCTGGAGTGCTGACAACATTGCTTTTGGTATGGGCGGTGCTTTGCTTCAACAGATTGATCGCGACACTCAAAAGTTCGCCATGAAGTGCTCTTCGGTCGGTATCCTGAACGACGATTCTGGTACTGCCGCCCGGCCAGGGGACGGTATTCCGTACGTCGAATGGCACGATGTGCAAAAGGCTCCGATCACCGATCCGGGCAAGAAGAGCAAAGCAGGACGAGTCGAACTTTGGGAGTCTGGTGGAGAGTACCAGTCTGCTGTGAATCGCCCCGTGGAATGGACTGATCGCGGATTTACTTGGTCTTCTGTGCTGGAAGAAGTGTTCTGTGACGGTAAGCTAGTTAAAGAATACACGTTTGATCAAGTTCGAGAAAACGCCAATAAGTAGTCAAAAGGGGCTTCAAGCCCCTTTTGCTATAGAAGCATACAGTAGCAGACTGTGTTCTTGACAGGACTTGGTATAAACGGTAAAATACAAAATAAATTCATAAACTAAAGGAAAATGGAGATTAAAATGGTACATATTTTCGGTGGCGGTACAGTAAACTACGTTCGTAATCACTTGGCACTGTGTGCGCCAGCATATGGCGGGACTGCCAAATATTTGTATCAACTGTTCAAGCAAATAGACCCGAACTATCCTGTTCAGCTGCATTTGACCCGAATGGCAAACTCGGCGTCGGGTATGGAAACTAATGCCCACGTGGCTTCTTGGCTAGATGAGTTGCTGGCACAACCTGAAACCCGGGCTATTGTGTTCAATGTAGCACTTTGCGATTTCGACGGGCAAATTGGTGATGTGCCGTCAGGCAAGTATGCTCAGCGACTCAAGTCCCGTGAAGGTGAACTAGTTATGCGTCTGACCCCAGCTGATAAGCTGCTACAACGAGTCAAAGCGCGGCGTCCTGACGTAAAGCTAGTTGGATTCAAAACTACTGCGGGCGCAACTTTCGAGGAGCAATTGAGATTGGCTGAGAGGCAGCTGTCCGAAACTGGTACCGACTGGGTGTTTGCCAACGATACTGTTACTCGAGAAAATCATCTGGTCAGTCTGACAGGGAGTAAACATGGCACTCGCGAAAATCTGCTAGGTTTTCTAGCCAACTCTTTGTAAGTCGATAAAGGTATACTATGACTTGGTACAACCCGATCCCGCTAACACTAGTACCTACTACGGATTCTGAGTCGTTCCGTTATATGGCCCCCGGTGAGACTGGGTTGCCGTTAAACCCACATCCTGGTGCTTTTGCTGTTCAACGCAAGTATCATGTACACGAAGGCGTAGACATGTATGTTCCCCCAGGAACGCCCGTATGTACAGTGGAATCAGGGCAAGTGCTAGACGTTCGATTGTTCACTGGGCCTAACCTCGGTCATGAATGGTGGTTGAACACGTATGCAGTGTGGGTAGAGGGAGCAAGCGGAGTTGTAGTCTATGGAGAGATTGAACCATGTGTGTCCATTGGCCAACAGTTAATCGCAGGAGATCAAATTGGTAAAGTAATCCCAGTGTTGGTTAAAGACAAAGGACGCCCGACTAGTATGCTACATCTAGAGCTGCGAGAGTCTGGAAACACTGATGACATTGAATGGATTGATTTTGATCAGCAGCCAGCGGCCCTGCGAGACCCAACACCGTTCTTGATGTGCGCAGGACAGGCACAGTGATCACAGCCTAGGCAAGTAAAAACATGGAGTTGACACAAACTCCACAAGCACATATAATTAACACATCAACAACACACTGAAAGACAGCACAATGACTTATTATTTGAAATCCGGAAATCGTTTCAACGTTAGCACCAAAGAGGCAATGGATTTGCATGAGGCACTCCCTGCCGGTAACTATACTGTTAAACATGACAGTATGAGTGGTCGCTTTTTTCTGGAACAGATTGAAGGATTTGAGATTCGTGGTAAAATCTACGGCGATTCCGTCACGCGAGCAAGTCGCATCCTTAACACTTTCCAGGACCGCAGTGCCAGTACTGGAATTTTGCTTACTGGTGAAAAGGGATCTGGTAAAACTCTCCTGGCCAAAATGCTGAGTATCAAAGGCGCGGAGCAAGGCGTTCCCACTATTGTGATCAATGCTCCTTGGTGCGGTGACGAGTTCAATGCGTTCATGCAAATGATCGAGCAACCTGCCATTATCCTGTTTGATGAGTTTGAGAAAATTTATGATCGCGATGATCAAGAGAAGATGTTGACGTTGCTGGATGGTGTTTACCCTAGCAAAAAACTGTTTATCCTGACCTGCAACGACAAGTGGCGTGTTAATGAGCATATGCGTAACCGACCGGGTCGCATCTACTACATGCTGGATTACAAGGGTCTGGAACACAACTTCATTGAAGAATACTGTGAAGACAATCTCAAGGCCAAAGAGCATATTCCCACTATTTGCCGTATTGCTACGCTGTTTGATCAATTCAACTTTGACATGCTCAAAGCAATTGTTGAAGAAATGAACCGCTATGGTGAAACTCCGCAAGAAGTTATGAATCTGCTAAACTCCAAGCCAGAATTTAGTGGAGAGACTCGATATTCTGTGGCGCTTCAAGCCAACGGGCTGGATATCCCATTAGAAGACACTGAGATTGATTGGGTCGGAAACCCCCTCATTGCAAATATCAACATCAACTACAAAACGTATGAACCTGACGGTGATTGGGACTGGAATATTGCCAAATTTAACAACAACGATCTCAAGCAAGTTGATGCTCAAAGTGGTAAGTTTGTGTTTATGAACGCTAGTGGTTACCGTGTTGTTTTGAGTAAAGTCAAAGAACGTAGTTTCCACTGGGGAGACGCGTTTTAACTAGGGGTTAAGTACAATAAAAACTGTCACAATGATGTGACAGTTTTTTTATTTAACTGCAATTTTATGATTAAAGACATTATTGGTCGAGAGATCCAAATTGGCGATTTTGTTGTGTTTTATAGCAATATATATCGTGTGGTAGGGTTTGGTGACGAGTATAAAGATTCAGGTCGAGGTCGAGTTAAATTGATGATATGGAATGGGGGCGCTAGTGCAAGAGCTGTCATGAAAGGGTCTTATGATGTCGCAGTTTTGGACAAGATGCACGTTATGAAATGGTTGTTGGAAAAAAATTCACAAATCTGACATACCCATCCCGTATGATTATGTTATAATTTACGCACATACTCAGTAATATATTAAAAAGTAACTTATGATTCTCAATAATACACCAACCAACGAAGCAATCATTTCCAATGTTGGCGAAATTGGTGAATTTCGCATCCGCAACAGTGCCAAGGCATTTAGTATTCTCAGCAGCGGGCTGTACGCCAATAAAATTCGCGCAATCATTCGAGAACTTAGCTGCAACGCATACGACAGCCACGTGGCCGCCGGTAAAAGCAGCGTTCCTTTTGATGTACACTTGCCCAATATGCTGGAGCCATTCTTTAGCATCCGCGACTACGGCACTGGCTTGACTCACGAGCAAGTTATTAACATCTATACTACTTATTTTGAGAGTACCAAAACTGGTTCCAACGATTTTGTTGGTGCATTAGGCCTTGGTTCAAAGTCTCCGTTTAGCTACACTGATAACTTTACTGTTACTGCTATTAAAAATAGTGTCAAAGGTATTTATACTGCATTTATTAACGAAGTTGGAGTCCCTAGTATCGCTCTTATGACAACGGAGCCCAGTGACGAACCAAATAGTGTTGAAGTGCAGTTTGCTGTTACTGACCAATGCGATTTTGAAAAGTTTAATAGAGAAGCTCAAGCAGTTTTTAAGTATTTCAAACTGCGACCAAACGTCAGTGGTAACTCTAATTTTAATTTCATCGACACACTGTACGAAAAAACCAACATTATCCCAGGTATTCATCAAATTGGAAGCCGAGGTACTAGCAGTGTTGCTGTTATGGGCAATATTGCATACCCGATTGATATTCCCAACTCTGATAAATCTCTGACCCCTGCATTACAACGGATGCTAAAGTGTCATCTTGAAATGCATTTTGCAATCGGTGAGCTAGACTTTCAAGCTAGTCGTGAAGGCTTGAGCTACGTCCCCCAAACTGTTAATGCCATTAAGGCAAAATTGGAGGAATTGCAAGCCCATTTGACCGTTGGCATTGCTGCTGAAGCTGAAGCAATTGAGAATCTCTGGAGTCGTGCAGTATTTCTCCATAGCACTACATATCGAGACTCACTGCGTGGTGCAATTGCATCTGAATATGCTATGACCGCAGCACTTCCCACTATGCATGGGAGTCAACTGGCATATTTTGATCTTGATTTTGCGGACCTTGCTAAAAACTGGAACATTAAGCTCCAATCACTTAGTTATAACCACCGGTCGCATGTTTGGTCTAATGTGAAGCCACGTGCTAAATATGCCAAGGATGCACAAGGCAACAATATATCTCATAGTTATTACACCATTTGTGTGAACACTAACCAGCTGTTCGTAATTAGCGATACTAAGTGCAGTGCAGTGGAACGCTTCCGTAGTCATTGCCGTGAACATCACAACTTTAAAGATTTTGCAAATGCTTGGGTAATTTCTCGAGTTGATGAAACGGCGGAAATGGACCTGACGGGGTTTTTTAACGCAATTCACAACCCACCTGAAACATACAAAACTGTATCTTCTTTGCTGAAGAAAAAAGAACGTGTTATTACACCACGTAAGATTTCAATTGTTCGACTGACTGCTCGTAACGAATACAAATGGGGGAGCAAACGTAGTATATGGGAGGAAGTTTTGGATGTTGAATCAATTATTGACCCCGTCAGTGACGATACATACTACTATATTCCACTCAACGGACACAAGATTGAAAGTACATACGGATATGATGATATTGACGAACTGACTGAGGACATCAAATCTATCGCAAAGCTTTGCCCCAGCACTATCTATGGTGTAAGGAAAAGCAGCATGAAAGATGTAGTTAAGCTTAAAAATTGGGTCAATCTTGAAACGCACATTGCTGAACAGTTGAAAACTCATAATGTCAAGGAGTTGGTCATGAGTGTTGTGAAAAAAGATATCGTTGATGGGTTTTTGTCTAATGCTTTCACCCAAAACATCATAATTAAGTCTATTGATGCAAGCAGCCAATATGCCAGTTTTGTTAGCAAGCTCTCAGCGACACCCACTACGCATCGTGCAAACAGATACAACATTGAACGTTTGATTAAAAAGTTTGCGTCGGATCAATCCATTACCCTAACGCAGGCAAGTGATCAACTCAAGACAGAAGTCAAGAATATTTACAAGCGCTACCCACTGCTGAACTACCTAAGCGGCGCTTGCACCGACACACATGCGGTTGTTCAATACATCAATCTTATTGACAGCAACTAAAATTTTGTTTATACTAACTAACACTTAACTGAAAGTAAAAAATGTCTTATCCTTTTATCATTCAAGGTTCTAATGTGACTGTGGTCATTGACGGAAAGCCGCATACCATTGCACGTTCACACGTCACATATCAGCGAGTCGTGGATGCCATCAAAGCCGCTGACTGGGAAACTGTTAAACAAGTAATCGACCCCGTCAAAGTGGTGCTCAATTATGGCCAGGGCAATGTCAGCATCCAGGGCGATAAACTTTTCTGGAAAAATGAGCCATTTGCTGGTGTACTGGCCACTCGCATGATCAAGATGCTGGAAGATGGATTCACTATTGAACCCCTGGTGAAGTTCATGGAACGGCTTATGAAAAACCCCAGCAAGCGCAGTGTGGATGAGCTGTATGGATTCCTGGAGAAGAACAACTTGCCTATTACACCGGATGGTTACTTCCTTGCCTACAAGAAAGTCCGTCACGATTTCAAAGACTACCATAGTGGTACCATGCTCAATGCCCCAGGCTGCGTTGTAGAAATGGAACGCAACTTCGTAGATGACAATAAGGATCGCACTTGCAGCACTGGTCTCCACTTTTGCGGGCTGAGTTACTTGGAACATTTTGGAACCAGCGACAGTCGGACTGTTATTGTCAAAATTGATCCCGCTGATGTGGTTAGTATCCCCAGTGACTACAATGGTGCCAAAGGGCGAGCATGCCGTTACACTGTAATTAGCGAGCTTGGTGGCGCTGCTGAAGATGCATTTAGCAGCTCGGTTCAATCCAACGCCCATGGTGCAACTGAGCACGATGATCTCCAAGAACTATGCGGTCTAAATGACGAGTTGCCACAAGAATACGATCGATTTGGGCGTCCGCTTAGTATGACACGTGACGCTATCCGCAAACGCCGCGCACGTGCTGCCAAGCGTGCTCAATAACCGATAAATTTGCCAACATTAAGCCAAGCTTTTGACATGAAGCTTGGCTTCTTTTATAATATAACTATGAAATACGTTCACATTGGTTGGTGTAAAGAAGGCCCTCATGATAAAATTTGGGGTGTAATTCAGATCAGCGATGCACTCGATCGAGCACTGGCCGACGATTGGCAGTTATTATTTGACAGTAAAGTCGTAGTCGTAAATAAGTACGTTACATTTTGGGGACGCCGAGGCGCCAAACTGCAAACTAAAATAGTTAGTGGCCAAGGCAACAAGCCAACTGAATTATTCCGTAAAAAAACCATTAAAGGATATGTGGAAATTAAAGAATGGGATCTGGATAAAGTTTACCCCGAGTTTAAAACTGATTTGGAGAAAACGGCAGTTTGGGCAATGCTCAAGGGTTGATTGGCTTCACATCTTGCGCTATAATAAACACATAGACAGTTAAACACGGAATTGGCAATGATTTTATCTACCTTGATTTTGCGTCAAAACAACAAATGCTGCTATTGCGGATGCGAAATGAACGCTATTAAAAAATCCCCACAGCAAGCAACTGTTGAACACGTGATTGACAAATGGTCCAGCCCTGGGCATAAAAAGATAGAATTGTCATCCAATTTAGCTGCTGCTTGTTTTAAATGTAATAATAGTCGCGGCGCCGCCCGTAATAGGGTTGCCCGTGATTATTACAAGCTCAAAGCTGCCGAAAAAGGTATTAAAATGGCAGTTACGTCTACATCAAGTAAAGATTTGTTTTTGAAATTTGGCCCAGTGCCACAACATCTATTCAATGTGTAAGGAACTAAAAATGCGAAAGTTGGCTTCTATCCGTCGTATCGACATTATCAAACCAATCCCGGGCGCTGACGCTATTGAATGCGCAGTCCTTGGCGGTTGGCCAGTAGTGATTAAGAAAAATGAGTTTGCTGTAGGTGATCTAGCAGTGTACATTGAAATTGACAGCTGGGTTCCAACTGATTTGGCTCCGTTTTTGAGCAAGGGCAAAGAGCCTAACATCTATAACGATATCAAGGGCGAGCGTCTGCGCAGCGTCCGTCTGCGTGGTCAATTGAGCCAAGGCCTGTTGCTCCCCATGGGAATTCTTGAAAACTATGCTCGAGGCGACGATGGTGATGGTAACATGACTTGGTACGATCCTCATGACTTTTACCAAGAAGGTGAGGATGTAACTGAAGTGTTGGGCATTGTCAAGTGGGAACCTATTATCCCAGCTTGCCTTGCTGGTGAAGTTAAGGGCGCTTGGCCCAGCCATGTTCAAAAGACTGATCAAGAGCGCGCTCAAAACTTGGGCGCCGAATGGGACACTCTAAAGACGTACACTTACGAGGTAACTGAGAAGTTGGAGGGCAGCAGCATGACTGCTGGTATCGTTAACGATGATTTTACAGTGTGTAGCCGCAACTTGAACCTGCGTGAAACTGCTACCAACAGTTTGTGGGCGCAAGCTCGCCGCTACAACATCGAAGCTCGGATGCGTGAGTTGGGTGTTGCTAACATGGTTGTACAGGGCGAGATTATCGGTGAGGGCATTCAGGGCAATCACTACGGAATCAAGGGGCAAGACTTTTATGTGTTTGACATCTTGAATACCAGCTCTGGGCAGTACCTGCTGCCCGCCGACCGCCGAGCTATGTGCGTTAAGCTGGGTCTCAAACATGTGCCGGTTTTGTTTGATGAATTCACTATTATTAGTGACATTGAGGGAATAGTAGAGTGCGCTGACGGTCCAAGTCTGCTCAACACCGCAAAACTGCGGGAAGGCATTGTGTTTAAGCGAGTAGACGGTCCTGAGCACTTTAAAGCAGTGTCAAATCAGTATCTTATCAAAACTGGTAACTAAGGAGTAAAAACATGGGGTGTTGGAACAAGACTTGCGGGCTGAGTAATCTTCATATTTTTCCAAATGAAGCAACATATGTGTTCGTTCTTGAAAAAGTGGAAGAACCCGATCACTGCTACACTACTAGCCACTATCGGCCATTGCTGCTACCATTTGTTAGTGATTACAACGATTACGGTGGTGGCGAAAATAGCCGTGGTCCTGCTTTCGAAGTTATCATGAACGCAATTCGTGACCAACTGGTGGAATTGGAAGTGGGTAAAAATCAGTACCACGATATTTCTGTCAAGCGTGACGATTTCGGGGAAGAACTGTTTTTTAATGCGGTTCACGAAGATCGTCTTTTCCGAAACGATCATAGAAAAGGGCAAGTTAAGCTAACGTTCACTATGTTCCGCAAAGATATTGTGGATCATATTACGGAGAATCTTGTACTTGAAAACTATGTGGGCGACGGTAAAGGAACTCACGGATGGGGCAACAACTATGTAAGTTATAAGTTTGCTGATGTCGTTGCTAGTATTGACCCACTCATTTCTATTCTATCTGCTGAAGTAGGCAAGAGCTTTATTTTCGATCACTTTTGGCGATTGAGTAAGAACAACTTAGCTGCTATGTACCTGAACGACGACAGCTATCGGTTTAGTAGGATTGTGGACCTTAGGATTCTTTTTTCGCAACTGTTGAATGAGAATACTCCAGAAAGCTTGGAGAAACTCAAACAGCTGATGACAGAACACATTCGCGGACTTTTCATTGAAGGCTTCATGAGTAGTGCTCGTAAAACTTGGATTCCCGGCGGTCATGAAGGCAGCCAAAGTGAGTCTGGCGATGCTCTTCGCACACTTTACGCGGCAACCGTAGCTGCGCTGGATCGTGAAAAAGCCGAGCGGGATATCGACTTTTTGAGTGAGGATGAGATTGATGAAATGAGTGACGATTGATTATGAAAAAAATTACAATTTACACCGACGGTGCATGTAAGGGAAATCCGGGACCAGGTGGTTGGGGAGCACTGTTAGAGTACAATACACAAGTAAAAGAGTTGTGCGGTGGTGAGTTGAGCACAACCAATAATCGCATGGAATTAACTGCAGTGATTGAAGCATTGCAAGCATTAAGCGAACCATGCGAAATTGACCTTTACTTAGACAGTCAGTACGTACGAATGGGTATTACTGAATGGATCACTGGCTGGAAGAAAAAAAATTGGCAATCAAGTACTGGGAAATCAGTAAAAAATCGAGATTTATGGGAGCAGTTGGACGCGATCGTACAAACTAGCAACCATAAGTTAACTTGGTTTTGGGTCAAGGGGCATGCTGGCAATGTAGGCAACGAGCGAGCCGATGCCCTTGCCAATCAGGGCATTGAGGCAGCAAAACTAAAAAATTAAACCATGCTACCTACGTTACACATACTTAGTGCCCCGTACTTGCCAGTTGATATTAACATTAGAACAGATGCGTTTGGTGTCGCAATTGTAAAATTTATCAACAATATGACCAAATTGGGATGGAATTGCATCCATTATGGGATTGCCGGTTCCCATGTAAATTGTGAAATGGTACAATGCTTGCCAGTGATACCAAGTTCAAAAAACGACGCCATTGAGCAATACAACAAAACTGCTGGTGTGGAAATTTTAAAACGCAAAAAGTCCGGTGATATTCTTCTCTGTTACTATGGTTACGAAAATCATATAGCGGCCTCCATGAATACTGATTTAATTGTAGTAGAGCCTAGCATTGGTTATTGCACAAGTGCTGTATTTGCACCATATCGTATTTTTGTGAGTCATGCACAGCGCCACTTCTATTATGGTGAGCGTGGTATGCTAATGACCCCTTCATGGACAGATGCCGTGATTCCCAATGCAATCACACCTGAAGAATTTGAATATAATGATCAAAAATCTGATTACGTGTTGTTTATTGGTAGAGTAATTGAATCCAAAGGCGTCAAGTTGGCAATACGCGCAACAGAGCAAGCAAAGGTTAAGTTGGTAATCGCTGGTGAAGGCTCTTTAAACGACTTGGGATTTAATGAGATTCCCAGCCATGTTAGTGAATTTGGTGTTGCAAATGAAATTCAGCGGCGATTCTTAATGAAGCACGCACGGGCAATTATTGGCCCATCACTTTATGTTGAACCTTTTGGGAACATGGTAGTTGAAGGTTACATGTCTGGCACACCTGCAATTACTACTGATTGGGGAGGGTTTACTGAAACAGTTATCCAAGGTAAAACTGGGTTTCGCTGCAAATCTGAACAAGAGTTCGTGGATGCTATACAACATATCGACGAGTTGGATAATAAATTTTGCAGATCGTGGGCTGAATCCACATTTAACGACCAAGTTGTACATGCGCAATATGATAAGTACTTTAAAGATTTAATTAATTCTGTTAAATGAAAACTGCGTTCGTAATTACTAGTGCCATTGATGTTGATAATGCGTATCCATTGACATATAGCGCAATTCGTAGTTACTTTGGTGCCGAAGACCGACTAAAACAAACACTACACACCATTGAGTGTTTAAATAAAGTCTCCAATCAAGATACTGTGATATATCTTTTGGATTCTAGTGTTAACGATAATTTTAAAACTACTATAAATTTCCAGCCAAATCTGAAATTTATAAGTGTACGTGACATATTCCCACATATACATCAAGAAGTTACAACTCATCCCCATAAAACACGGTGTGAATGCCTAATTTTATCAGAATTTATGAAGGCATACAGTGATGACCTAAATCAGTTTGACCAAATTTTTAAAATTTCTGGCAGATATTTTTTTGATTCAACATTCATTTTACCAAATGCACCACATGAATCAATTCTTTTTAAAATCCCGCAGTGCTATGAATGGCAAGATCAATGGGATTTGCACTACTTAGACTTGAGAAGTGATCAAGGTGATAATACAATACGTCAATACCCCACAACGCTAATTGGTTGGAGTACTAAACACAATGCAATATTTAAAGACTTATTTAATTGCATCGCTGAAACAGTGATTGAGCCGGGGAAACAAACATCAGACATGGAAACATTAATATATTTCTTTACAAGACAGTATAAAGAGTATATAATAGAAAGCAACTGGACTATTTTTGGCTGGAATGGTGTTTCAGGTCAATTTATAACATATTAAAAATGAAAGAAAAATTTATTCAGGCTTATATGGACGTGGCAAAAAGGTTTGCTGAACTTAGCCACGCACGTGGACTAAAAGTTGGCGCGATTGCCGTGAAAGACGATAAAATTATTAGCATTGGATTTACTGGCACCCCTGCTGGATGGGACAACAATTGTGAAAATATGGTGGGATATGAGTCAAATAATGTGCCAGTTTACAAAACTAAACCTGAGGTAATTCATGCGGAAAGTAATTGCATTTCAAAATTGGCGCGTTCGTCGGAGTCTGGTCTTGGTTCTGATTTATTCGTTACTCATAGCCCTTGTCTGGATTGTGCCAAGCTCATTTATCAAAGTGGCATTAAGCGTGTGTTTTTTGGCGCTGCTTATCGAAGCACTGAGGGCATTGTTTTTCTAGAAAAATCCGGCGTAGAAGTACATCAAATTAACGATGCAAGTTAACAGTGCGGCCGTAAGCAAACTGGAAAAGCTCCTGGCGACGGGGTCTGGCAGTCATAGACTGATCGGGTGTAGGTTCGAGTCCTACCGACCGCACCATTATTGACAAAATATATTTATAGCGTTAATATAACTTATAAATAGTATTGCTACACAATGGTAGCGAACTATCAAAATAAAACCATCACAAAGGAAGGTTATCAAATGAGTTTCAATAGACAAAAAACAGACCCTGAACTTGGTCTAAAAGTTCATGAGCACTTGCTCAAATGTGGTGTTGAGACACCCATCATCCCTAATTCACTAGATCGAAAAGAAAAAATTGAAAAAATTGAGCACCACTTCACTGCAATCATGCAGACGCTAGGGCTAGATCTAACTGACGACAGTTTAGTGGAGACTCCCAAGCGTGTTGCGAAAATGTTTGTAGCAGAAACTATGTGGGGCCTTGACTACGAAGCATTTCCCAAGTGCACCACTGTAGAAAACAAAATGAATTATGATGAAATGGTGATTGAAAAAAACATCACTGTGCAATCACTATGCGAGCACCACGTTCTACCAATTGTTGGTAAAGCAACTGTTGCATATATCCCAAAAAATCGCGTTCTTGGTCTAAGTAAAATTCCCAGGGTTGTTGAGTATTTTAGTCGGCGTCCACAAATTCAGGAAAGACTCACTGAGCAAGTATACCACGCACTTAGTTACATTTTGGATACTGACAATATTGCAGTAGTAATTGATGCTTCGCACTTGTGCGTGTCGTCAAGGGGTGTTGAAGATACCTCAGCATCTACTATTACCTCTAAACTAGGTGGGGTGTTTAAGACTGACTCTGCTGCTCGAGCAGAATTCATGAGAATGGTCGCTCGCGCGTAAACTATACGCCCCATTTGGGGCACTTATAATATGACAATTAAAGGCAAACTAAAAATCCCACAGCGGCAGAATCCTGCCGCTCCTACACAAGCGAGCAATACTGCCGCATCAGCTGCCGCCAAACGCCCCAGCATTATGATTGCTGTACCGGCAATGGAGATGGTCAATGCTGAGTTCGCACAGCACTTGGCAATGGCTGCTGCAAACATGGTGGCAAATGGTATTAGGATCAACTGTGCTTTCAACATCGGCAGCGTGATTACTATCGCTCGCAGGAACTTAACTGAAATTTTCCTAAAGAGCGATTTTGATCACATCTGGTGGGTTGATAGTGATATGAAATTCCCAATCGACGCTCCACTCCGCTTACTGAAACGAGATAAAGACATCGTTGGTGCAAACTACCGTCGTCGTCGATTTCCAAACCCCAATTTCACCGGCATGTCTGGGTCTCCTGGTTCTTATAAAGAATTTGTAACCAGTGATGAAAGTCCTTCAATGGAGCAAATTGATGTTTTGCCACATGGCATGGTCTTAGTCAAGCGCCATGTTTACGAAAACATTGCACAACCTCACTACATTCAGGAATATGTGCCTGAAAAAAATCTGGAAATTGGTGAAGATATTTACTTTTGCCAGAAAGCCAAAGCAGCTGGATTTGAAGTTTGGTGTGACCAAGATCTAAGTAGAGAAGTGTCGCATATTGGTATTTTTCACTTCAACTACAATTTGTCTGTGCAACAGTAACCCGGAGATTATCCATGAAAGTTAAAAAGCATTATAAAGTGGGTGACTCTGTTTGGATTTATGGTGTCGACCGCCGTTCAGATCAAACCCGTGAAGGTAAAATTATCAAATCATTTTACATTGATCAGCCAGCACATTCAGGCCTTGAACACTATATTGTGGAAGTTGCCACTGACATTGAACCTATTTTGGAAATTAGGACTTGGAAGACCATTAGTCAAGACGAAAAAGGTCCAGTTGGTAGCATACGAGAATCTCTAACTGACCCAGATGCTGCTAGAAAGTTTTTGAGCAAAGTCGGTGTAATGCTGGCCGATGGGTCGTTAAATCCTATCTACTATCCTGAGTCCGTTCCCGAGTCTGAACCAAGTCCTGATCAAATCCATGCCGCCTTGGAAAAATCACAAGCGGATTCTGTTCATCAACCACTTGTATTAAAAGAAAATAAACCCAAGCGCCGTTCTTTTTCTAGGAAAAAGAAGTGATAGATCCATGGATTGCTATGGTCCGTAAACTAGTACCAAATTACGAAGAACTGCGTGATATTCTTGAAATGGAACCGAAAATAGAATTCAAAGTAACAAATCGAATATTAACTGTGTCATATCCCGCCGATGTATACGACATGCACAGCAGTAAAGTATCAGAATGTATTGAATGGTGCACTTCTGAATTACTGAACTGGGATAAATGCCATAGACTTTCTTGGAATCAATGGAAATTTAGTAATTCGGCCAATGCAGACAAGTTCTTAACATTGCTAAATTTAAAATGGAAGTGAAATACGAAATTGACCAAAAAGGCGATTTTAAATCGATAGTCACTTGTATAGTGTTTCGCAGTGAAGTTGCTGATTCTTGGAATAGCGAAGAGACTAAATCCTTGATTGTCGATGCGTTCCGACAATGGAAACAAAGCAAGGCAGGCTTGTTTATAATCAATAAATCTGTTAGCCCGTTATCGTTCCACAGCCGACAAAATGTTAGTGCCGTTTCAGTTGAAATAGCAGTCTTGGCAACAATAGAACAAAAACACTTTAGTGAATACCTATTGAGGTGGGGGGAAAATGGAAGTAATACGAGTTGAAAAAACCTGCTTAGTTAATCAAACTGGAAAAAGCACACTAATTGAAGGTGAAGTTCATGAATTCAAGGAACACGCTAGACTTGTAGTAGTGCTCAATAAAAGTATAAAATTAAACATGACCTGGAATGGTCGAATGTACGAAGCTAGGATGGCCGGTCTAGATTTTACTAGCGACGGCCCAAAAGTAACAAAAAACAAAACTGGAAGAAATTAATATGAATGTTTTTAGAGATCAAGAAAAATTTATGCGAGCTTGCGACCAAAGTGTCGATGGCTGGAATGAGGATCAATTCAATTTGTATGTTAAACTGATTAACGAAGAAGTTAGTGAGCTAGCAACTGCTATTACTAATAATGATCGTGTGGAAATGCTAGATGCGCTGATCGACATACTAGTAGTTACTGCTGGTGCAGCACACAGCATGGGCGCAGATGGCGCAGGTGCTTGGAAGGAAGTGATGCGAAGTAATTTTAGTAAAATTAGTGATGATGGAAAGGTTCGCAAACGGGAGGACGGAAAAGTATTAAAACCGATTACATATTCTCCACCCAACCTTGCGCCGTTTGTTAGCTAGTCCTAATTGACACACTGCCCCCTCTAAGTTATAATATATACAACTTAGAGGGGTTTTCAATGAGATCTAAATACTGGAGTAACACCGCACTGGCAGACCGTATCCGTGGTACGGAAAATTTGAAAGTGGCATCTTCATCTGAATGGCGAGTTTGGGAAAAGGCAGCTAAAGCCGCGCATCCTATTCGATACTGGATAGCAGAGGAACTTTTGGATAAACTCCAAAATGTTGTTAACTTCATCCCAGATACACTACACAGTATCAAATATTATATCAATAATAGGTGGGTCACTCGAACTCACGCGCTCACTGCGCATCCCAGAGATATCGCACCTGGCAATTGGTGTGATGTTGGTAATAGATTTATTCCTTGCCTGTTCAATGAGCTGCGGGATTTTGTTGAAGTAGAGCTCGCGTGGTCCCACATTGCGTGGGATGCAGAAGCAAGAGCACAATTCAAATCCCCGTGGTGGTCGTCAGGTTGGTGGCGCTGGCGCACATGGCGTTGCCCAGAAGCAGGGCTGGCGAACTTGGAATGGCAGCGCAATCTTCGTTGGGATAAAACTGACGTTTCAGAAGATAGCGAACTAGTCGGTCAACTCACTTATCAAGCAGTCGGCGCCCAAGAAATTTACGAGTTGTACAAGTGGTGGACTGAGGTGTATCACAATCGCCCAGACCCACACGATGCAAGTGGTTGGACTGCTTGGTGTGAACGCAAGTATGCCAAGCACGCCGGAGAGTCTGCTATTGCGTTGTTTGATCTCGAAAACGAAAGCGAATCAGAGCGCGATACTTCTAGAAAAATCCTAGACAAGTGTCGTGAACTTGAAGAGAGCTACGAGCGTGAAGACACTGAAATGTTAACTCGGCTAATCCGTGTTCGCCATCACATGTGGACTTGACATGAAGAAACACTCAAATGCGTTTTGCTCAATGTGTGGCAGCGAGAAACAGTATAATTGTCAATATGACGCTCACTATTGTGAGCTGTGTAACAGCTGGTTAGACCCAAAATGCTCTGAGCCCAATTGCAAATATTGCGAAAATCGCCCTGAAACGCCATCAAAAGTAAGCAATGACTAAAATATCATCTAGTCCAGACCGACATACGTTCTCCAAAAATAAGTTCATAGAACGAGCTACGAAAAGTGGCTCTGACATGAACTCAGAAGAGTTCATGGACATAATAAAAATATTTGACTCGGAAATTGTTAACAAAACCAGTCGTGAAAGTGATCCCAAATGGATCATTAACAACCTAGAATATGACCTCAGGTCCACAGAGTGGATTGTAAAAAAGGTACAAGCTAGCAATAAATATGCTCAACAGATATATGCTGCATTATGCAACAACGACTTCCAAAAACTAGACGTTATTCCAATTTTAACTAATGCAGTCTGGTCGTGTAGTTGGCGATATGCTGGGGGGATAGTGGCCGATATGCGAGGCGAAGGCGACTACATTGATTGGTACAGCTCAGGAGCCGGGGGTGCCTATGATGAACTTCCCGGTCCCGTGACTGAAGGGACAATTACTTCGGAAGTAAAGGACGATCTCCGCAAATTAGGTTGGGTAGTTAAAGATGTCTAAATCAATATCAATTTCAGTTTCACAATGGGATACGTTGTTGAAGCAATTGAAAGTAGACTACAGCTCCGAGCCACCAAGTACTTTATTGATTAGGAATCGAATGAAGGAAAAGCTTGGGTTTATCCCAAGGCATCATGAATATTGGCAGGATGCTGGGGATAATCGTCGTGCTCAGTACCATCAAATAGTGTTTTTAGATTTTTATAACGAGCAAAAGAAGACCATGTTTTTGCTCAGATACTCTGATTTTATAAAAGATTGACATGGCAACTCTGCTGTAGTATAATTAAAGTAATAAAGATTAAATTATGGCAAAAACAGAGATAGCAGAAAAGCCCAAACGAGCTAGTAACCGTATTACAAGTGTTACTATTCGAGAAAATGCTAAAAAAGATTACAGTCCACGTTGGGATGGCGCAGAGACTTGGTCGGGGCCAATGTTCTCGCGCCATTACCACGACGCGATGAAGTATTATAACTTGAATTTTTCAGGTAAAGATCTTAAAGCCAAAGTTATCGACTGGATGGGGCGCAACGGGTATGATAAAAAGACCATTGCATCGTTTAAGAAAACTCGTGATGGTCGATGCAGTGTTACCGTAGGTTCAATTGCAGCATGCTTGATCCGTGGCATGCCTGATGTTCACTTAGAATTTAACAAGGGACGCAGCACTGTCGAATGGCTTAAAAAACAAATTATTGATATTATTGCAGCTGGTGCTACAGACGTTGATCCTGCAGAGGTTGAAGCTGCTAGAGCTGCTGCAGACGCAGCAAAACCTCAAGTGTCAGCTACTAACATCCAGGATCGTGTGCGCGAGCAAGCTGGACAAATGGGTGAAGAAATTGATGCAGCTATTGACAGCTTTATCAATAATCCAGAAGCATTTAATCCCAAAGAGTTTAAAATGGTGAACTTACTTCGCGGCAAAGGAGCGAAGCCAGCGCACACTAAATTTATCAAATTGTTTTACAAGAAGGATTATGATGAACTGATGGAACTTTCCAGCGGAAAAGGCGACGAGCAGTTGCGAGAAGCATATAAGCACCACCCCCGCAAAAATATCCGTAAACTTATAGAGTTTTATGAAAGCATCATGACTGCTTGTGATCAAATTGCAGCTGAAGCTAAGGTGCTTAAAAAGCCACGCGCTAAAAAGATCAAACCAGCTGAGGAAATGGTCAAGTCCCTCAAGTTCCGCGTGGGTGACGACAAGCTAGCAATTACCAGTGTGCCACCAGCTTTAATGATTGGGGCGCAAGCAGTGGTTGTATATAACACTACTACTAGAAAACTGGGGTATTATATTGCAAAAAACAACGCTGGATTTGGTGTCAAGGGTACTAGTCTGTTGGACTTTACTGAAAAAAGCAGCCAAAAGACTCTTCGAAATCCGCAAGTTTCGCTCAAAGAATTTAAAGAACAAACTACTCAACGTAAATTTGAGAATTGGTTTAATAAAACAATTACCACTGTTGAAACTTTACTTAACGGAAGATTTAACGAAGACACTATTATTTTAAAAGTATTTAAATGAACAATAAAAAATATGATTTGATACTGAATTTGGTCATAGTTTTGTGGCCGGGTATAGTTTGCACAATATTCAGTTTTCTGTTCTTGTCAGACCCGTTTCAGTTGTTATTTTTTAAACTAATCGGGTTAGTTTATATCATAGCACTTCCAGCAATAGCGCATTTAGCTATACAAGATTACAAAATAGCAAAAATGCGTGCCGTTGATTGACTACCGTCATAAATCTTAGTATAATAAATTTATCAAACGTAACATAAGGTTTGCAGGCCAGTTAATATTTCTGCAGGGTAAGGTTCTGATGTGTGATATTCAGATAAATAAAGGTGCAGCTCGCGATCCTGGCAGATCCAGCTGCTCTAATACTATTATGGAGTATCAGCATGTATATTTATCTATACGTAAAAACACATTTGAAAACTGGATTAAAATATCTAGGAAAAACTACAGCAGCAGATCCGCACAAATATACAGGGTCTGGTAAATACTGGCTCAATCACCTTAAAAAACACGGCAAAGAATATTCAACTGAAATATTAAAAGAGTGTAAATCTAACGAAGAAGTAAAGTACTGGGGGCAGTACTATAGTAATTTATGGGATGTAGTCAACAGTGATGCGTGGGCAAACTTAAAAGAAGAAACTGGTGATGGCGGTTGGGTACGAGGTGCATGGTCTACTGCTCGTGCATTAAAAACAGAAGAAGAATTACAAGAAATTTGTAATAAAATTAGGAAGTCCCTCACTGGGAAAACTTATCCCTTACGTCCTGAAAAGGAACGGGCTGAATTAAGGGAACGACTATCTGCACAGAGGAAAGGGAGACCTGCACATAATAAAGGTAAGCCCATGTCCGAAGTAGAAAAAGAAAAGCGCCGAAAACCAAAAACAGAAGAGCATAAGCAAAAAATAAGAGAAAGTGTATTAAAAACGCTTTCTCAGAAAAATAATCCTGCAGCATAAAGGTCGACGGGCCGATCACAATGCCGTTGGCGAATCCGTTCTGATGTGTGACGGTAGCCAGTTCCGATCGCTGCAATCGGGCCTTTTCGCACTACCCTATCAGTGATAGGATGCCGTTAAAATGACTCCCCTATGTGGAGGTTACATTTGCGTAATTGTACCGGTTGGTTAGCAGAGATGCTAATGTGATTAATCACGAATTCAATACACTGTATAGGCCCAATGACACGGAGGGCCTTTAAAAAACGCCGCAGGTTATGGTAAGGGTAGTGCCAAACAGTGTGAATTCATTAAAACACCTGCTGTCGTTGTAACGAAGCCAACTCAGATGAGATTTTGTTTTGACACTGTGAATTCAGTGTCATTTTCACTCTACAATCTAGATGAACTGTATTATAATCAAGTAAATAAAAAATGCTTCAAGCGAAGCGTAGAAGCAGTTGAGCTTTAGCTCAACATTAACTTAAAGTACAATATGAGTAAATTTAATTTTTTCTGGAATGGTCCATTTAGTCAATGGGCCAAGAGCCCTTTTGAAATTGACGGTGTCAAGTTTAATACTTGTGAGCAGTATATGATGTACAAAAAAGCAATGCTGTTTAAAGACTCTAGTATTGCGCAAGAGATCCTTAAGACATCTGACCCACGTAAGCAAAAAAGTTTAGGTAGGCAAGTTAAAAACTTTGATGATTCTGTGTGGATGGTACATGCGTATAACTACGTCGTTGAAGGGAACCGTGCAAAGTTTTCTCAAAATGATGAATTGGCAACTTTGCTAAAAGCTACTTGTGGGCAAACACTGGTAGAAGCTAGTCCATATGATCGCCGTTGGGGCATTGGTATGATGGAAGGCGACATTGGAATCGAAGACCCTAAAAATTGGCACGGTGAGAACTTGCTGGGGAAAGCAATCACACAAGTACGTCTTGAAATGTTTGGTGATTGATTTAACACGATGTATAAAGTATGTTATAATTTGCACACTGCCAGTGATACAATTTAGTAAATAATCAGCTACCCACTTCAAACCTATAATCAAACATGAGCCACGATCAAAGCCGTTTTAAAAATTCCCAACGTCGATATCAAGACGAAGTTGCAGTACAAAAGCAGCTTACTATTGCAAAATCAGCATCATACAGTGATGATCATAGAATGATCAAGCAGCCGCACCGTATGGTAAAGCATCATGCTCTTGATTGTGGTCGTCCACAGTGTATGCTGTGCGGAAATCCTCGTAAACTTCATAAAGATAAATTGACTGTTCAAGAAAAACGGCAACTCCAGGAGCTTGATGATTTCAAGAACTCAAATGAAAAAGACGTACTATGATCAAGTTGGCGGCAAATAAGTTAATGTCTACCCCCGCAGTAAAACGAGCTTGGGAACATTTTCAAACTGTTGCATCCCTTACGAAAGAAAACAATGATTGACACTCTTATTACAGCTGGATGCTTTGTTGTAGTACTCTACTTCGTTGCAGTCTATTTTGGAATCATACGTTAATGGTCAGTTACGCTGAATATTTCGCCGCAAATCGCTATAAGCCCAAATACTTTTTGGGAGATCGAGTATTTGGTCACTGGAACAAAATTCCGTTTGTTGGTTCTGTAGGAAATGACTCTGTGGTTTGTGAAGAAACGGGACCGCAAATTTCCGTATTGTTAGACCTTCCAATAACGTTGAAAGGCATAACATATAGTGTTATAATAGTTAAACACAAAAACATTAGTAGATTGGTAGACTTGGATTCTCCAACTAAACTTTCAAAGAAAACAGTAAAAAGGAAATAATATGCGTATAGGTCTAAGCCTTAGCAGGTGTGTTCGTGACATTGTAACAAAAAAAGTCAATTACGACGATGTTTTGATTATCATTGCTCGAACGGATTTTGATCCACTTGACGACAAGCAGTGGGGTTCAATTTGGAAGGGTTACGGTGGTGGAGGACACATTAATAACATATGGAGTACTCCTGAATGGGTTAACTTTACTCAAGCAGATGAAGGCGCAGTTCGAGCAGTTTGTATTGCGCTCCAAACAGACGGTAAACTTCACCAGCCTCGACAGTTTGGTGGAAATCCTCTTCGTTTGCCCTATTACTGGCTAGAAACGATGGCCCCTGACGAAGACACTGAAAGCAACCCCACTATTAAAAAAGCATGGGATCAATATAAGATTGTTGCCGGCCTATCTAATAATAAACAACAATTTAACGATGAATTTTAATATGCAAAATACTAACCAACTGGTTCCCATGGTAGTTGAAAAAACTGGTCAAGGCGAACGTGCTTTTGATATTTTTTCTCGACTATTGAATGAACGGATTATCTTTCTCAATGGTGGAGTAGATGATCATAGCGCAAACTTGATCATTGCTCAAATGCTTCACCTTGAAAGTGTAGATTCTGAACGTGATATCCACCTTTACATCAACAGCCCCGGTGGGGTTGTTACTGCTGGACTTGCAATTTATGATGTAATGCAGTTTATTAAGCCCGATGTTTGCACATACGTTATGGGTCAGGCTTGTAGCATGGGGTCATTCCTGGCCCAAGCTGGGACTGCAGGTAAGCGTTACGTGTTGCCGTATAGCCGAACTATGGTCCATCAACCGTCGGGTGGTGCTCGAGGCATGGCTAGTGATATTGAAATTTCCTATAAAGAAATTATGAATATTAAGAAAACACTTACTAATTTGTATGTTAAACACAACTCAAAAGGTAAAACATACGAAGAATTTGAACGCATTATGGACCGTGATACATTTATGTCAGCAGCTGAAGCTGTTGAGTTTGGGCTAGCTGACACTTGTGTGACTGCTCGACAATAAAGCACTACTAAAATAAACCCCAATACTTATTAAATATATGTATTGGGGTTTATTCATGGCAGAACTGTTGTCATTGCATTTGGAAAAAATTAAAATCTTGGAAATCCAGCGCAAGAGGTGGCTTTCTTTGGGTTTTATTTTTATTTTGTATTTTATAACCTCGGTATTATTATGGACTAGTAGTATAAACTTTAGCCCAGTAGTTTGGGTTATCATAGGGTCAACGTTAGTTGCAGCCACAATTATATGGTGGATTTGGACTATAATGCTTGTAAATAAGATATTGGCCAATCAATTAAACGAAATTGTGATATTGAGTACTATTACTGCCGAATTAAAAATGGTCAGGACTGATATTAAAACTCTTATTCCTTAATGTTTTTACGAGATTTAGATGCAAGATACATTAAAAACACATTCACAACTATTAACCAAACTTGATAATCAACGCACTCTTTGGTTGCGCATCAGTGGGTTTATTGCAGTTAGTATTTTAATCATAATATATGACTGGAATGTGATTTATCGCCTTAATCTATCAATTTTCGTAGTTAGCATTGGTTTAATAACTGCAGTTGCTTGGTGGTATTGGACCATGAGCATTATTCGTAAGTTAATTGCGGCCCGTATGACTGAAGCAGAGTTGCTGGCTTCACTAACTACAGACGTGGAAGAGTTGAAAAGTTTAATAAAAACTCCCCAATATAATATTGACAAATGATCGGCCATTGTGTATAATAAAATACTATCTATAGTATTAATATGACACAACTCCCAATTCAATATAAGTATACGAGCACTAAAGAATACGTCGATGCATTCCCAGTTGCATATAGGCAATGGCGTGCTGATGATAAGCCTGGGAATATCCCCGGCTGTAATAAAATCCATGGTTACGCATTTTCTATGAAGTTTTATTTTGGAACCAATAGTTTAGATGCTCGGAACTGGGTAGCAGACTATGGATCTTTGTCTCCGTTGAAGGCATTTTTGCAAGATCAGTTTGATCATACAACTTTGGTAAGCGCTGATGATCCTCATCTCGACTGGTACATGGAAGCTCAACGACGTGGTATTGCCAAAGTAATTGTATTGCCCAATCTCGGATGTGAATGCCTTGCTGACATGATTTACAAATATGTAAATGCTGTTTTTATTCCAGATCAATGGGGTACAGGTGAATCTGAAAGAATTTGGTGTTATCAAGTTTCAGTAAGAGAAACACAATCAAATGAAGCGCACCGCATCGGACATCGTGAATGGAACGAGTCACTGTTTGACGAATAATTAAAAATGAAGACCATACTAGTCACCGGTGGTGCTGGATTTTTAGGTAGCCACTTATGCGATCAATTAATTAACTCTGGAAATTCAGTAATTTGTGTTGATAACATGTTTACTGGTTCAAAGAAGAATATTGCACATTTGTTAGGAAATCCATACTTTGAGTTTATTAGACATGACGTATGTTTTCCACTTTATGTGGAAGTTGATGAAATTTATAACTTAGCCTGTCCAGCTAGCCCAGTTCAATATCAACTGGATCCAGTGCAAACTACTAAAACTAGCGTATTGGGTGCATATAATATGCTGGGACTTGCCAAACGCACTGGAGCTAAAATATTACAAGCTAGCACTAGCGAAGTATACGGCGATCCCACCGTTCATCCCCAAACTGAAAGTTACTGGGGTAATGTAAATCCCATTGGCCCTCGCAGCTGTTATGATGAAGGAAAACGCTGCGCCGAAACAATGTTTTTTGATTATCATAGGATGCATAACGTTGATATTAAAGTTATGCGTATATTTAATACTTATGGACCTAGAATGAGTTTAAATGATGGGAGAGTTGTGAGTAATTTTATAGTACAGGCACTGACAAACCAAGACATTACCATATATGGCAATGGTGCCCAAACTAGAAGCTTTTGCTACGTAGATGATTTAATTAACGGTATGATTAGTTTGATGAATTCTGATCTCACCGGGCCCGTTAACATTGGTAACCCTGAAGAGTACTCTATGTTGGAGCTGGCAACTCAAATTATAAAGCTAACATCTTCATCTAGTTCGATAGTGTTTAAACCACTTCCTGCTGATGATCCAAAACAGCGACGACCAGATATTACACAAGCTATGACATATCTCAATTGGACTCCGACTTTTCCAGTATCAGAAGGATTGCGCCGGACTATTAGATATTTTGAAACTCAACTCTAATTGATTTTCCATGTATCCTATGTTATAATCATCACATAACATAGGATTTTTTATGAACAAATCTTGGACTATCACTACTAAAGAAGATCCAGAAACTGGTGAAATCGTGTTACCTTTACCGGAAGACTTAATGGTTAATCAAGGGTGGAAAGAAGGCGACACTCTTGAATGGATTGAAGATGCCGACGGCTCTTGGATTATTAAAAAAGTTATTTAATTGGATCACAAAATGAAAATCGGGTTTGCTTGTAAAATTTCTGAAGTTAATAACAAAAATGAAGTAGTATCAATTCCTGATCTAAATTTCAAAAGTACCACTGTGGCTTGGCTAAATAGACAACATAAAGATACCGCAGAACAAAAATTGTGGGATTTGCTAAAACACAATATTGAAGCGGCTAAGAAAGCAGTGGAATATGTTGGAAATTTGGAAGAACCTCTTAAAATGTTTAGACTGGGCAGTGATATCATGCCTGTCTACACTGAGCCAACTTGGGGCCAGTTTTGGAGGGATGCCTCCGTTAGAAACTACTGCGCTCGAGAACTTGGAAAAGTTGGAGATTTGGCTCGCAAGGTTGGTGTTCGTCTTAGTATGCATCCTGGTCAGTTTTGCTGTCTTGCTTCTGATAATCCGGACATAGTTGAACGCAGTATTGCTGAATTTGAGTACCACGCTGATGTTGCCAGGTGGATGGGGTATGGTGCAAAATTCCAAGATTTTAAAATCAATGTACATATTTCAGGCAAGCGTGGTCCAGATGGACTCCGAGCAGCGTACACACAGCTTAGTCCAGAAGCTAGGAATACCATCACAATTGAAAATGAAGAAAACACCCATGGTCTATCAGAGTGTCTTGAAATTTCTGATATTATTCCCATTGTTCTTGACATTCACCATCACTATGTAAGAGAAGGGGAATATATTTGTGTTCAAGATGAGCGTGTTAAAAAAGTAATAGACAGTTGGAAAGGAGTGCGACCTACTATGCACTTTAGCCAATCTAGAGAAGATTATTTAGATGTTTCTTCACACCATACTAGGCCCGAAATGGCGTTGCTATTAAAACAAGGTTACAAAAAACAAAAACTCCGCGCCCACAGTGACTTTATGTGGAATAACGATGTCAATAAATGGGCATATGAATTTTGGCCTTATTTTGACGTAATGGTTGAAGCCAAGGGCAAAAATATTGCCAGTTTTGCACTATACGAGTTCTGGAAAAGCCTTGAAAAATAAATTTACATTATGGATCAATCACACTACGATGAGTTTGAAAATGAAACTTCGGATGACTTTGAGTTTGTTATATCAGCCAATGGTGACTTAAAAAGTGTAGTAATTCCACCAGAGTTCATAGATTCTCCCCCTGAACGCGTTCAAATTATTTTAGAAATTTTTGGAATTGACAATATTAAAGAGTTAGTGCACCGAGTACTACACTGACTCGCTGCATATTCAAGTAAATACATAAACAGGTTTACTTGAATATGACATCTAATACAACTATCTACTCAGAATATGTAATAACTCTCAAAGAATATAGTGATCTTGATCAGTTTTATATAGACATGGAGACCTTTGGTGGTCCACTATATGTTCCTGACAGGGAAGTTAGTGTCAAACATCGCCGTCCTAACAGTAGAAATACTCATTATTTCTTAACTGGTACTGAAGCTGAATTATTAAAAAATGATTCTCGGATTATAAGTGTTACTCCAGTTGGGCTAATAGATGCAATAATCCGCCCAGTATATACCAAAACTGCAAATTTTTATAGAGGACCCACTAATACTGATCAAGTAATAAATTGGGGTCTGCTAAGAAGTATTGAAGGTGTACAGCACGCTAATTGGGGTAGTGATGGTCAACCATCACATGTTGGTACAATTACTTATAACGCACTAGGTGAAAATGTTGACGTAATCGTAATTGATGGACACATTGATGCAACCCACCCAGAATTTGCCGTAACTGCAAGTGGCGAAGGCGGATCTAGGGTAGTTCAATTTGATTGGAATACGTTAACTGAAACAGCCGGACTTTTGGATAGCGAAGTACACACTGTTTTATCAGGGACGTACTTATATACCCCATATGATAGGTCACCTGAAGAATTAGACGTTAACAACCACGGGTGCCATGTTGCAGGAACACTCGCTGGTAATACACAAGGCTGGGCAAAAAAAGCCAACATATATAACATAAGCCCATATGCTCAATATAATCAAAACGTCACAGATGTCTCTGGTTGGGCGCTCATTATGTGGGATTATATTCGAGCGTTTCATGCGAGCAAGCCAGTAAATCCTGCAACTGGTAAAAAAAATCCCACTATTTGCAACTGCAGCTATGGAACTGCTATATCATATCCATATGATTATGGTACATTCCAAACTGGACCCATCACTCGTGTATATTACAGAGGGTCTTGGTATGGGAATCCCCTGGTACCATTAACAGATAATGATTTAATGTCCTATGGGCTGTACCCTATAGATGGTGTAGTTAGTGTTCCCTATTTTGATCCAGCACAAGCTGCTGAAATTGAAGATGCGATCAATGATGGCATTATTGTAGTAGGAGCAGCCGGTAATAACTATACTCGAATGGTACTTCCTGGTAATGTTGACTATAGTAATATAGTATCTGCCACAATAAACGGGATATCTTTTTCGCAATACTGCCACCAGGGAATGAGCCCAGGCGCTGCAAAATCAGTAATTTGTGTAGGTGCTGCTACATCTAGAGTTACTGAAACTAAATCATATTTTAGTAATTGTGGACCGAGGGTGGATGTTTTTGCACCAGGAGAATATATTTTAAGCAGTGTCGATTTATACGGTAGTATAGAAGATACTAGAAATCCCGATTACTCGTTGAGCATGTATAGTGGGACCTCCATGGCAGCCCCACAAGTTGCAGGTGTGCTAGCATGCAATCTTCAAACTAACCCTGATCTAAAACAACAAGACTTCAGGAATTATTTGAATTTATATTCAAAAGAAAATCAGTTGACTGCTGGATCAGGTGGTGCAGCAGATACTACTGATTTGCAACAAGCACCGAATAAGTACTTGTTTTTTGAGCCTGTTGGATCTCCATTAGAAAGTACAGCCATAATTGGGATATTATCATTTCCAATGAAAGTCCCAGTAGTTCCTATTAAACCTGTAACTTTTACTGGTGGAAAGGCCCCGTTTGCCATTAGCATATATCCATCGTTGCCAGCTGGATTAAACTTTAATACTGTTAATGGCGAAATCTCAGGGACACCGACTGAGTTTAGATTTATATATGAATATACTGTAACCATAACTGATGCAATTGGTCAAATTACTAGTAAACGGTTCATTTTAGAGGTCACAGAACCACTTAGCCCTGACCTAGTGGCTGTTGTTAATACTGCATCAGTGACGCATTTACAGTATGTCCCTATAGTTCCATATACCCCAATTTCATACACTGGTGGAATTCTTCCTGTTGAATTTTTAATTTCAAATGCGTTGCCCACTGGGCTATCATTTAACGACTCGACTGGTCAAATTACAGGGCTGCCCTTAACACCCAGCGCTGATTTTAACTATTCAGTTACAATAACTGATTCAACTCGCAGACAAACCACTGGTAGTTTTTCTTTAGCAGTATTGGATTCCCCAAAACTTATTACGTCAGCATCTACGTCAACTTTTATTTTTACAAAAGATGTTGAAATAACCCCGGTTAAAACTGTAAATGCCACGAGTGGGTATGGTTCGTATACCTATACAATTTCGCCAGCAGTCCCAGCTGGATTATTGTTTAATACTGCTACTAGCGTGTTATCAGGTACACCAACTGGTATAAGTACCATTACATCTTATACAGTATTAGTTTCTGATTTCAAAGGACAGCAAGATTCAACTAATTTTAGTATAGGTATATCACCGCCTGATGTAATTATTATTAATACTGTCACATCAATAATAACATGCACACAGTATGTTACAAATTTATTTGAAGCACCAATAACTGCCACTGGCGGATACCAAGAATTAGAGTATCAAATAGCACCAGCATTACCAAGTTCATTAGAATTTGACTTAAGCACTGGTATTATTTCTGGTATTACAAGTGAAGTAATAGACCAAGTCTATAATGTGTCTATTACTGATTTAGCAAAACAGCATAATAGTGGCACATTTAGATTAATTGTCCATGGGCCAGTGAACTCTATATCATCACAGCCGCTGTCATTCGTGCAATGGTATCCAATTTTAACACCAATCAGGCCAGTAGAAATTTCCGGGGGGGTCGTTAAAAAGTATGAAATTTTAGAGCCGTTGCCCAGTGGATTGGTTTTCAGTACTAGTACTGGTGTTATATACGGAACTCCATATCAAAGCTTATCTACTACATCTTTTACAGTAGTTATAACTAATTCATCTGATGGAGTAAGCGCCAAACAGTTCAATCTTTATATTGAAGAAAATACCACAGTAGATAAGGGATTTATAACTCCCACTGGCGTTCTTGTTACGTCCACTGTGAGTGGCGTCATTAATACATTTGTCGCTGCTGTGGGTACAGGAACAACTTTTGAAATTTTAACCGGTGAATTGCCGCCCGGGCTAACTTTAAATAGCAACGGTATTATTTCTGGTACTATAAATTCGTAAATAAAATCATTATGATAAATTCCACTACTCCTTATAACTTTATAGTGCGCGCAAATACTCCAAATGGAGTATTTGATAGGGCATATACCATTAATATCCAAGAGCCATTGCAAACAACCTGGAACACATCGTCTGGATATTCTAGCATTTCAGACTATAATACTGGCACTGCTTATTTGCATATTGGGCCAGAAAATGAAAAATATGCAATAAACAATCAATGGGTCAATTATCAGTTTAATGCATACTCGTCTAGCCAAGCACACACCAATATAAAATATTACATTCCTGAAAATGGCGGCAAGTTGCCCCCGGGCTTAACATTATCACAAGATGGGGTATTAAGTGGATTTTTAAAGGACAACTTAATTTTTGACGGTTCACAAGCAGACACTGGTGGTTATGATGAAGAAGCCTATGATGCTTACAATTATGACCATGGTCAAGTGTTATACGACCCAATTGGTGTACCAAAAATATACAACTTTAAAGTTAATGCTACCAACGGGATATCTGAGTCTTCAAGATATTTTAAAGTACTAGTTGTTTCGACAGAAATGGTGCGCAATCCAGATCAAATCCAAATGACTCTTGAACCTGGAATTATAACCACAATATCAAACTATTTGCCCCCAATACAGTTTATTAATGATGCAAATTTGGGAGAAATACGGGCTTCAAATAACGAAACATTAAGTGTTGCTGGTTATGATCCATACCCAGTATCTGGATTAGTAAACTACACTATAGTCACCGGCAATAACATATACACAAATTTACCAAATTTTTTAAAATTGAACTCAGAAACTGGTGTAATTTATGGATATGTTCCATATCAACCAGCGTATAGTACTGACTATGCACTAACTGTAAATGCAGTTAAAACACATTCAACGTATACTTCTATAAGCACAAATACATTTACTTTACGTGTTAAGGGACAAGTGGAAAGCACCATTAAATGGTCAAGTACTTCATCGTTGGGATCAATAACAATTGGCGAAGTCAGTGAGCTTGCAGTAGTTGCAACTCAACTAAATTCAGATTATAAAATCAAATACAAGTTGTTCAGTGGAGAGTTACCTGATGGGTTATCATTTAATCCAGATGGTACAATATCTGGAGTCCCAGGACAGCTGACCACTGGCACTTATAATTTTAGTGTAAAAGCGCAAGATGTGCACGAATTGAGCGCTATTACAAAATCATTCACGTTGGCCGTGGAACCATATAATGGTAAAAAATACACTAGAGTGTATGCAACGCCATTTTTCCCACCAGAAAAGAGAAGTATTTTCCAATCATTTATTTTGGACTCTAAAATTTTTCCTGCAAATTCTTTGTATAGATACAATGATCCAAATTTTGGTCTACAACCAAACTTCAAAGTGATGTTTGAATTTGGCATAGAAGAAACTACATTGGCAAACTATTACACAGCACTTAAGGAAAATTTTTATAGAAAAAAACTTTACTTTGGAGATTATAAAGTAGCAATAGCCCATGATGATTCGGGGAATATTTTATATGAAGTGGTTTATATTGATATAGTAGATGATTTGGAAACTGCAAATGGGATCAGTGTCAACAGTGCAGTTCACAATAATAATTCCAATGTTTACTATCCAAACAGCATTACTAACATGAGGAATCGGCTAAGTCATATTATTATTGATTCAATGAGTACAATTAGCGTAAATGAACGTAATCTTCCAAAATTTATGAGAACTCCACAATTTGGTGATTATCATGTTCCAGGGTATCTTCATGTTCTACCATTATGTTATGCACTTCCGGGAGAAGGTCAAAAGATTTTAAGTCGAATTAAACTAAGTGGGTTTAATTTCAATCAATTTGATTTTGAAATAGATAGGCTAATTATTGAATCTACACTTGGTACAAATTCCAATAAATATCTATTGTTCGATAGGCAGACTATTAGCAATCAAATATCTGATGATAATTTGCTTTTTGGTCCAGACGGTGTGTTGATAGAAACATCCACTAACGACCCAATTATAAAAACTTAAGATTATGACTACTATAAACAATCTACCTCCACTTAATCCATTAAGTAAAGATTTAAGCTTTCCGGCAATTGATAATTCCTCAAGTCCTGGAAAAACTGTTCAAGTATCACTTGATCAATTAGTAGCATTATCAGCTGGCCCAAGGGGGTACCCAGGTACACAAGGACCCCAAGGACTCAGCGGCCCCCAAGGGCCAGCTGGTGTTGATAGTACTGTATCTGGATTCAGCGGATTTAGCGGTAGAAGTGGTTATAATGGAATATCTGGTTACAGTGGCCAAAGCGGGATCATTGGTCACAGCGGATACAGTGGGAGAAACGGTACAAATGGGATCACTGGCGCAAGTGGGTATTCTGGGATTTCTGGACTATCAGGAATTAGTGGGATCAGTGGGATCAGTGGGATTAGTGGAAAAGCTGGGGCAACTGGATTAACTGGCGCATCTGGATCTAGTGGATATAGTGGAGTAGGCGGTATCAACGGTCAATCAGGAGTTTCTGGCATCAGTGGGTTCTCTGGTCTAACTGGAGAACCTGGAGCAAGCGGTGTTTCTGGACTTGACGGAGCTAGCGGTGTAAGTGGGTATAGTGGTCGCCCAGGGAGCACCGGTCTCCCAGGATTATCTGGTTACAGCGGTAACATTGGTTTACAAGGTGAAAATGGTGTAAGTGGGTATAGTGGGCATTCAGGGACCCGTGGTATCAATGGATTAAGCGGATTTAGCGGTACGAGTGGGCAAATAGGAGATGCTGGTACAAGTGGGTATTCAGGCAATGCTGGCAATAGCGGTATAAGTGGATATAGTGGAGCTAGTGGGCAAAATGGGCAAAATGGAGCTAGTGGTGTTAGCGGGTTCAGTGGTCTCAGTGGCCGTCAAGGAGATGGTGGACTCCCAGGTCTTTCTGGGTTCAGCGGAATAAACGGTATTTCAGGCGCAAGTGGAGTTAGCGGAGATCGTGGACTAATGGGCGTACCAGGTGTATCTGGGCGAAGTGGTGTTAGCGGGTTCAGTGGTCTCAGTGGATTTAGTGGGGCTAGTGGAGCGCCAGGATCGGCTGTATTTAAAGGTGATAGTGGCATTAGTGGATTCAGTGGCATTAGTGGATTCAGTGGCATTAGTGGATTCAGTGGCTATAGTGGTATTAGTGGATTCAGTGGCTATAGTGGTATTAGTGGATCCAACGGCATTAGTGGATTCAGTGGCGCTAGCGGAATATCAGCTAATACTGGGGATATTACTTTTAATGGTGTAGAAATCTTCGGTAGCAACAACAGTATTATATTAAAAGCTAACTCATCTGATGTTACATACGGCATTGAGATATATAATAGCATTGATAATGATACACATTTGCGTCCAATTAGTAGGGACCAAGGTGTTGCAGTTGGGTTTGGTTATGGGTCAGGGGGGTCACATATTCGTGTTGAGGGTAGCAATGGTCAATATTCTACACCTGGATCTGGAGACAAGGTTGCAATTTTATCATCCGACGGCACCAGCACTGCAGAATGGATCTTTAATAAAAACGGGTCAATAGAATTACCAGATCAATCAGAAATTTCTTCCGCAGGAATCCCTAGATCAGGAGTATTTACTGGTAACCAGTCAATTAACCTTGATTCAAGTATGAATGGTAAATTTTTATTTTTTAATACTAATACAGAAAATCAATCATCACAAATAACCATTCAACCTAATGAAGCTGCACTGCTCCCAATTGGATTTAAAGTTACTGTCGTGATTGGTGATTTTGCCGGGAATTCAGTATACGTTAACGCAGTCGGGAACCCTGACGTTAAGATTCTAACATCGGGGAATAGTTCTTGGAGTAATTTTTATTGGGGGTTTGGTGGTGATGGTGTACCTGGGCTGTATTCAATATTAAAAATTGATACCGACACATGGCTGTTAGACGGGCCAAATGTTTGGATTGCGTGACATGTAGTTTAATCATAATTTCCCAGGCTATGATATTGATAAATAAAATATAGTATTCGATATCACAGCCATATGTCTAGACAAAATCTTGAAAATTTACCAATTTTAAAAAATCCAACGGCGGGTGAAACGCTCGTATTAGTTGATCACAGCGCCGTTGAACAAAAAATAACCATTTCTGATTTAAGGGTAGTACTTGCCACACAAGGTGAGCCTGGCCCTACTGGGCCACGGGGGTACAGTGGGACCAGCGGCTGGTCTGGGGTCAGCGGCACCAGTGGCACTAGCGGTTATTCTGGTGCTAGCGGAACTAGTGGTTTCAGCGGTACTAGTGGGTTCAGCGGTGCTAGCAGTTATAGTGGTCACAGCGGTAAATCGGGGTATAGCGGTACCAGCGGGTATAGTGGTTACAGCGGTAAATCAGGGTATAGCGGTACCAGCGGGTATAGTGGTGTTAGTGGGTTTAGTGGTGAAAAGGGTGATAAGGGCGACCTAACAAGTGGATTCAGTGGATATAGCGGTTCAAGTGGGTCCTCGGGATATAGCGGAAGCGGTATAAGTGGCTATAGCGGATATAGCGGAAGCGGTATAAGTGGTTATTCTGGTACTAGTGGTTATTCTGGTACTAGTGGTTATTCTGGTACTAGTGGTTATTCTGGTACTAGTGGTTATTCTGGTACTAGTGGTTATTCTGGTACTAGTGGTTATTCTGGTAC
>JACCDQ010618233.1_pt1 | contig 59415 bp, 98 predicted proteins | sample 7446031 | NCBI WGS metagenome assembly JACCDQ01 (sample SAMN15323442, study PRJNA562643) | freshwater metagenome | isolation source: river surface water | place: USA:Blue River Watershed | collected 2017-08-17
TTCCATCTTCCAATTTCCGCGATAGCAATAAGCTGCAACTTCAAGTCCACCTGTACTTGCAACAACAAATGCATCTGACGTAGTATTAATATCACGCTGGACTACGTTCATAAGGCTTTCTGCTGTGTACTGAAGATCAGATACAGTAGGTGATTCCTTCGAACCAGCATATTTCCAATCCATCACTTTCATGATCGCTGCAACCTTTGCAAAATCAAAACGTTCCATGATATCGCATTCTTGCTTATACAGAGATAGTGCCTGAGACATATTAAACCTTTGTAGCTTTGTTAATTGCACGGGTGATGTTGTACTTTGCAGCAAACACAGATTTTTGAACCTTCATACCATTGTCACCTACTGTTTCAACTCGAAGAGAACCTTTTTGTTTCCACTGAACAATGAACTGATTCTTGTATTGCTGAACTTTTTGGATCTTGGATTTCATGCTAACCTTTCGTTGATTGCTTGATGAACTTTGTGAGACAAGACGGTTGAAGACTGAATTGTATCAGACTTTTTGCGTTTGTTTATAATTTTCTTCCCATTCTTTTGTAAATTCATTCACGTAGTAATCAACTACAGTTTCTTCATCTTCAAGTCCATAAGCACTTACCCTAGCCCAAGTGACAAGTGTACCATATTCAGGAATGCGGATTTTTAGTTCAGCTTCTTCTACAGATTCAATTGCATCAACGATATTTTGGAATTTTGTGCTGCGCTTAACCTGCCACTCTTCACCATCCCAAACGCTAATATCATAGCCTTTGTTGAGTGCAAATTTGACCAGATGACGGTATGCTTTCATGCTAACTCCTTATGCGTAAACTTCTTCTGTTTCAATGTCATATTCTGGACACAGTTGTGGAAAGCGACTAGATCGATATTCTGATTGACGTTCAGCAACATAAGCTTTAGCTGAATCCATTGTAGAGAATATTTTATCAACATCCCAACAAAATACACCTTCACGTTCTGATTCAACGCTTACGATAAAGACCTGCATATTAACTCCGGTTGTTGAAAAGGTACTGAGAGCAGGAGTTGAACCTGCACTTATGGGTAGTCGTCGTTACCTGTGTGCCCACCGCTCTATCATTAAGCTATCTCAGTGCATGAATTGTATCACAGATTTTTGAGCTTCTACAATCCCGACTAAACTCTAGGGTTAAATCTTTTGCAATTCTACTGGATGATAGAAAACTGGTGTACTTGCACCATCACGCAGTACCCAAATCTTTTCACCAGATGGTTCTACAAATTCTACAAGACCTCTTGCACCTACGTTGAATCCCGCAATTACTTTCACAGAGTGACCACGGCGAATGCTCATATAGCGTTCTTCCATGACCTTATGCACTTTCATTAAGGTATCTGCAAGGTCTAAATCACGGTTTGATTTTTGTTCGTAGTGCCCACCGTATAGTCCACCTGCGATTAGTTTAATCTTCGCCAGTGCTTCATTGAAACAATCATTCATCAACATATCCTTTATTCTTCATTTCGCGTTTCTTATCTTTATGCTTACGTACGGCTTTACGCATGACAATAGCTACAAGATGATTACGCTGTTTAAGCTTTAGTTTCTTACTTTTCTTAGTCATAGCGAATCAGTGTAAAGTATGTACACTAACTTCATACACATACGGTTTTTTGAGTGCTTTCAACGTCTTTAAAACCTTGATAGCTTGCTGCAGATCGTAGTAGCGATATTCTTGCGGTAAGTCAGCTACAAGAACACGCACTAGATATTCTGTAATGAACTGTCGCATGATTACACACCCTGCTTGACGAGCCTTGCGAGGCAAGACTCTTGTTCTTCTGCCATCATAGCAGCAAATTTCAACCATGCGTAACGAGCCTGTTGGTTTTCTTCTACAAAATCACAGTTATCTTTAAAAGCATCAACTGATTCAACAGGACAACCCATGTTTTTTAGACCTTGTTTGATTCGTTTAACAAGATTTTCTTTTTGGTAAATTTCTCCTATATCACATGTAAAATAAAGCCTATATACAGCTTCTTCAACTGCACAGCATGAATACTTCTCTTTATTACCACCATAAAGACAATATTCTTCACGTTTAACAGCAAGATACTTATCTGCAGCGATGTGCAGGATTTCGGCAATAGTATATTTCATTTCAATCTCCTTTAGATTCATAGTAAGCGATCAGATCGTCAATCATATTATAGCGTGTTTGTTGCATCTTTTCTGGATTATCGTAAATTTCTTCCCATGTTGCATGATCGTTGATAACAAGCCAATCTTTCAAGCTAAATTCATGTCCAATAAGATCTGCAATTTTATCTTTGATTGCGAATGCTTTACATACAGTGTTTTCTGTAGAATTAAGATCACCAGCAATTGTGCGAATATTATCACAGATGTATTCGTTCGGTTCATCCTCGTATTCATATTCAGCATATTGATCATATACAGTAAAACCATCCCACATCAACACACGAGCTTTACGTAAGATTTCACTGCTCTTCAATTCAATAGTAGTATCGAGATATTCTACCAGAAACAAACACATGTATGCGCGAGATTCCCACTCCTCATACGTATCTGTATAGTCTGCGAGAAAATCAGAGTCAGCACCAAATACTTCAGAAAGAAGTCTAGTCATCATAGAGTAATAATGATTAGCACCAAATGCTTTACTCAATGCTAAACAAATACCACAACTTGTAGTTATAGGTTGCTCTTCAGTAAAATACCATTCTGCAATCAATTGCAGTTTTTCTTTCAGATCAATACGTTCTGCTTGTGTAAGTTGTGCCATGATGTTCCTTTTAAATTGAATTGCTGATGCAAGACTATAACAGATTAATCTTTCTTAAACGCAAGAACTACACGTTTATTTGCCGGATTTTCACCGTTGTCAATAATTTCACCGTTGACTACAGCGAGTGCATGACCTGCGTACACCACAATGTAACGACCTTTGTTGTATTTCTTGCAGAAGTTTTGCAGTGTAATACCTGCTTCTGGATCTTGCACAACATGACCGTATTTTTTAGCATAGAATTTAGCTGGTCGAGTAGTACCGAATACTTTTACATTCTTGAAGCCAGCGTCAAGATATGCAGCAAACAATGTTTCATGCTTTGTACCATTACGATCAATACGACCATGATACGCAAGCAATTCGTGTGCATCGTCGTAGTCCATGTTCGCAGCCACAGCAAGTGATCTTACAGCACAATCCTTAGCTTCACCTTGACGAGTTGGTGTACGCATGCTGGCTTGAATGTAGGATTTCATGATAACTCCAGTAGTTGTGTTGTTGATGACTAGATTATACAGCAGAAATCACTTCTTTACTGAGATTCTCCAATCTTGTTACAATTTTCTGTAAATCATTACGACATGTTTGCACTACTTGAGACTTGGACATACGATCACCTGCATGTTGTAGTAAGTAAGCACGTACAGCTTCAATTTCACTTGTTACTTGACGCACATTAACATCAGGAATTGCTCGAAGACTGCACAGTACCGCATACAATTTACCTTCAATCTTTTTCTTTTCATCTGCGAGTAATTGCTCTGCCGCAGCACCTTGCATTACACGAACAGGATTACTACCATTAAATTCGTTACGAGTACCAGTAAAAACATAACTTTTACCCATTTTAAAATACTCAAGATGACTATGATTAGGAAAATCATAATCAGTTACATTGCAATCTTTCAACCACTCGTGTACAACATGTTTTTGATAACGTGCGAAATCAACTTCAACCAACTCAGGCTTAGTTTGATCAATACAAAACAACGGCTTAATAAAAGGTGAACCAGTTTCAAGCATCGCATGTCGAACTTCAGTCTCAACACGATGTTTTAAAATTTGTTGTTCAGTTACTGGTTGCCAATCACGTAGAAATTTCTTATAGGCAAATTCATCTTCAAGTTCTTTGAATGTAAATTCTTCATCAAAATTACACCAGCTACCTTTCGATTTCAATCGTTCGAGGGAGTCTTCGTATGCGCTCGTGCTAAGACAAATGGTATTTTCATTTACATTTTTATATTTAGTGATATGAGTCTTTCGTTCAATCTTAAAGATTACAGGCTCTTCTTTTGAAGTAATCTGTTCAGATTTGTAATTTGGATTAGTGTATTCTTTACCATTGACTACCCATTCACCATAAGGTAGGTTGAAATGATAGAATTCTTTGTCAATGAAAGCGGTAACGATGATTTTATCTGTTTGCATGTTTGAAATCCTTTGAATAGTTAATCTGTGAGATGAATTATAGCAAATAAAAATCCCTGCAGGATATACCCACAGGGAAATAAAGGTTATTAGCACAATCCGAATTTATCGCTTTCATAAGCAAAATTAATAACTAGCCAGTCATTAAAGCAATTATCTTCTGTAATTTCCTGAAAAGGTTTTCCTGCGTCTTGCATTTTCATACTCCAGTACTCAAAGTAAGATTTCAATACTTGTTCACGGGTGAATGTTTCTTGTACATTCTGACCGTATTTACCGGGATAGCAAATTGTATAATACTTCATTTCTTATCTTTATAAAACACATGCTTACCAACACGAGCAACTACAGCTTTTGTTTTAGTCCAATAGTTACGAACAGAAGTTGTAGCGTACCACAATACCGAATGCTCCAAAATAGGTTTAAACTGCCCTTCTAGCATGTCATCAGCCACTTGTGATACATACCCATAGGCTTGCTTGTCTGCTGCCTTTAAACGATGTTCAATGCGTTCTACATCGGGTTTACCTGACAAAGTATAGCTGAATTGTTTGTGCTGCTTAATTACTGCACAATAACTTTCGGGATAATCTGGATGTGATTTACGATTCTCAATCACAGATGCAACAGCCAAAATACCTACAGTACCTTCACTACGTGCTTCGTAATACAACGCATTTTTGAGGCAGTTGGCTTCTTGAGCTTTAAACCGTTCTTGTTCAATACGTTGAGTGATTTCCTGTTGCTTAATTGCAGTGTAATTTTGGTATTCAATTACAACGAATGCAACTACCAGTAAGGTAATTAGGTAGTATAGCAGATGTTTTAGCAGTTGTTTAAAATGTTCGTTCATACAATGAAATCCAGAAAAAGTACAAGTGGCATAACTGTAAAAAGCATAAATACAAACCCACCAAGAAGGTCATTATCATATTTATACCAAATAAAATCTACCAATTTAATAACACAAAACATATAAGATAACCAACCAATGAAACACAATGTAATCATTTTTCAATCTCCAAGAACATCTCGCATAAAAATCAACAATAAGATAATCCAAAATCCCCAAGTGAAAATAGATAAACCATTGATGGCTAATGCAACACCGATACCAAAGTTTAGAATAAAGCTCATTGTGCAACTCCAAATTTATTTTCATTATACGCTTGATTCCATCCTTCACTCCATTCGTACCATTGACAAATAATCTCTGCAGTAATACCATGATGTGGGTTGGACATTAGCGATTGTCCGTACATACAGGCAATATAACCTTGACCTTTGGGAGATTCTATTGGAATTGTCATTACACTTCTCCACGTTTACGGTTGCGCTCCTGCGAAAAATCTTTCTTTTTCTTTTTGTTACTCTTCACTGGTGACTCTTCGTAACCACCATCGTCGTAATGTTTTTTATTACGTTTGTTGTTTTGAAGATAAGAACTTTGCATGTTGCTTCCTATATTGTGTTGATGAAGATTGAATTATACAGCAGTTTCTTGCTTTTCTGAACACTGATCAAAAATATTTTGGGCTTGTTCAAATGATTGTGCTTTGGCTACATATGTGAAGCTTTCACCAAGATAGTCAACCTCAAGCACATCATAAAGCGATTTTACCATAGAGTTACGAACGATGGCAAATTCACAACCTCGTTGAGATTGTTCAGCGAATTCTTTGTTAGTTTCTAGCATTTTGATCCTTTGTGTAAATTAAATTAGTACCAACGCTCTTTATACGCTTTTTCAATACTAAGCTTCAAGATTGTTTCTGCAATTAAAGCTTGACCGTGTAATACTTGGTAGATATCACCAATGTCAAGTTCTTCTTTATTTGCTTCATGGAATAATCGTTGAATTGCTACGTGAAATTCATTTTTAGTCATTTAGTTTCTCCTGCGTTCTTCTCCTTGAGTTTGGCTTCGATGGCGCGGGCAAACAGGTCATTCCAGTTTGGTCTAAATTCCTGATCGCGGGTCGCCATGTAGTCCTGATCTGACCTGAAGCTGAGATGACGTATTTCATGCAGCTCCAGCCCAACCCATTGCCGCTGTGCTGCGGGTGGGGTGGTGTGACGCAGATGGCAATCGTCCTCCGCTGCAACCAGCGCAACCCATCGGCCAGACAATTCCTTCGGCAGACCATTGATGCACACGCCATATGGGAACACGGACGTTTTGAACCGCGTACCGTTGGCAAGGAACTTCACAGGCTCCTGCACAGGTGCTGGCTGTGCTGCGGGTGGGGTGGTGAGCATGTTTGCAATGTCAATCCGCAGTGTAGGGTCGCTGATTCTCCAATCGCTAGAAACCACTTCCAATGCCATTGCCATGCGCAGCAATATGCTCTTGGTGTCATTTGCCACAGGCTCCTGCGCAGGTGCTGCAAGGGCTTGCTTGATGGCTGTGATGGCATCACTCGCTCGGTCTACTGGGAGTTTTAAACCCCATTTTTCAGCAAACTCTGGATTTCCATTCAACCCGCGCTCTGTTATTGCATCCACGCAATGCTTCAACGCCTCCAGCGCCTGCTTCAGCGCGTTCAGTTGTTCACTCATGATAATACTCCTTGTTGTCATGACCATAGTATTGTAACGCATCTAGAACCTCTTTTTCATCTTGCGTTGAATTAAATTCTAGACAATCTTCGCTATAAATTGAGTCGGTATCAATTTGATCAGTCAAAATAATGCTTCCTCCATGTCAGATAAATCATCTTTGGTACTGGCATGATTTTTCATTTCCAGTAGTGCTTGACTTTCTTTTGTGCGCTTGTCATTATACGTTGGAAACGGCCACTTGGGTGGAAGTTGATCAGCAGGGTGCATTGTTTTATTCCATTGGTTCAACATAGTTCTCCTTTAAATATTGCTTCATGCTAACGTCTTGCATTAGCGACAACCGGAATGAATCATAGCATACTTTTTGACCTTGTGCGTTGATTGTCTCTTTTGTTTTTAACTTTTGCATCTTGAGCTTACCAACACCCGGAATCTTTACAGGTTTACCTTGTGCAAGCATCTTTTGTAGTACTTTACTTAGATGCACCAGTACATCTTCAACTTCATACTGGTGATAGTCACACGACTTAGCAACCGCTTCAACTAACTTTTTAAAGTTTACTGTTTTTTGCTCTGCCATTTGAATCTCCTGTTGTTGCGATAAACAGATCATAACATAAAAACTTACACATTACAATATCTTTGCAAAAAAAAATACCCTAGGAACTAACCTAGGGTTTGTGCTTAGTTTTCTAACAGTTTGTTGGATTTACTTAGATTTTCTTTTGCAGGGATAACTTGTAGATTCCACGGTACGTGTAGTCCGCATACATTTTCTCCTTGGAGTGGTACAATGTGATCTACATGGTACTCTTGACCAGTATAAAGTTTAAACATTTGAGCTATTTCATAAAACTCTACAATTTCGTCTAATTGTGTTTGGTTAAGCCATGAGGGTGTTGCTTTAATCTTCATGGCTCTTCTTTTAGCATTTAAGGCATATATTTTTGACTTATTATTTCTCTTGTAATCTCTACAAGAAATATTGACTTTATGTTTATTATGCTTCCTGTATTCTCTGGAATAGTCTACAATTTTTTCTTTATTAATAGTATAATAATCTTTGTGCCAGTCTACAATCTTTTCTTTATTTGCAGAATAATAGTTTTTGTTCATCATATTTATATGTTCTTTGTTATTCTGTGAATAATTTTTTCTACAGATTTTACACACAGCATGATAACCGTCTTTTGTTGATTTACTTTTATGAAATTCACCAAATAATTTTATCTCTTTACACTTACTACACTTTTTATACATAATTGATTCCCGTCAAACACCCGTAAACTATAAAAGCAAAAAGCAGCTACGGGAAGCTGCTCTTATCATTGAAAGTAATTAATTTTCAACTATTGCTTTATAATTATAACATCTGTTATTTAGGAAATCAAGTACTATTTAATTTTAATGTATTGATACACATCCATAAACGTAGGTAGTGCAAAAGCGTTAAAGATTTCTGCTGTCTCAGCAAAGGCAATTTCATTTGCAACGGCAATTAATTTAAACACCTTATTGCTGCCATTCACACTAAATAGATCTCCTTCTTTTAGTTGCTGCAGTTTCAATGGTGTGGTTAGCATCTGCCAATCTGAAATGTCGATTTCTGTAATCATATTAACCTTCCTTTACGTTATTTTCAATAAGTTGACGATACTGCACCCAACCACGCAGATTACCAGACCAAGGTTGTAGATATTTATCAACATGTGTAACGCCTTCAACTTCAAGGTACTCATCAGCAAAAGCTAATTCTACAATTGGTATTGCAATGTGCTCTACAGGGCTTGCGTGAACAGGTACAGAGTTAATCAACCGATCAAATACTACGTGTGCTTTCTCTAGGCTACCATCGTTTTTACGGTACGATACTTGAGCGCAGCAACTTGCACTGATCATACGTGCTTCTTCTGCAGTGATGTACTTGTCATTTTCATCCAGATACACAAATGGATTAGTAAACGAATGGTTTCTAATGGTAGTTACATAAGGTACATGCCATTCACCCTCAAACAATTCTTGTGGTGTTGAGTTTTCATAAACCTTTAGCATTTTCTCTGCAAGTTCTTTAATTTCAGGTTGTGCATCAGGATGTGCTCGTAGCCAAAACCAATTATTAAACTCTGTAGCAGTGACGATTGTCTTAATCATTTGAAATGGCTCCAATACACGATTAACGATCTGCTTATGCAGTCCCATGTCACGCATAACTATAGCATGATTAATAGCACTATCCCGAGCAGCTAACCATAATAGTTTAGCACCTTCAATATTTTCAATCTCAGCATTAGCTTGCATACCAGCTTGGTTCTTACCCCAATGCACAGGCATCGCTGGATTCGTCTGTAGTAGCTCAATAACTTTATCGATTGGAATTGCACGAGAGCTTGCAGCATTACGGCTAAACATACGATGTGTCATTAGTTCACCGTGGATAAACCGTGGATAGACTAATTCAAATGTAGTTAAACGAGATTTTAAACCTGCATTATAACTGTCTTTAATAATTTTTACTTCAATCATTTGATGCTCCTTTAATGTGTAATATCTTTTTATTAGCTTTGTACACTGCAATAGCTTCTTCTTCAGTATCAAAGTAACCTAAGTGTATTTTTTTGTTATTGATACCAATATATGCTTTCCACTTCTGCATATATTTATCGTAAGTACAACCTTTACTTGATTTATTTTGATTATTACCAGATGTTGAAACAACTCGTAAATTAGAGATTTGATTGTCAGTTTTAATTTGGTTGATGTGATCTATCTGATCATTGGGCCACTCATTGTAATACCAAAACCAAGCAAGTCTGTGTTCTATGTAAGTTTTTCCATTCAAACGTATCTGCCTATACCCCGTAACCTTATTAAGACAACCTGCTCTAGAACCAGTTTGTGCAACATTACTTTTGCTATTTAACCAAGTAAACACGCCAGTAAATTCATTGTAAGATAATCTTTGTTTTAATTCTTCATGACTTATCATAAATCTTCCGCTGGTTGTGTGTAACCTACTAATTTAACTTTCATTTATCTAACTCCTGTAGTTGTGCTTGTAATTGTTTGCGTTTTTGTTCTTTTAAATAATCTTGAGTACTATCTTTAACTTTAATATACCAATTGTTCAAAGCTTCTAATCCTGCTTCAATTTCATCAGGTTTAAAATAGAACGTAGAATTTAGAACATCCGTATAATAGCATGCAATATCTTTCATTGCTTCCCACAATTCTTTCTGTGCAATATGACAAACGTCATCGTGAAATAGACTCAAACAATTAATATAGATGTTAATCAAACCTTCATGGTAGTTAGCATCTTCTGGAAAGTTAGTTGGTCGATGTACTGTCCAATTAACACCCCAACCAAAAGAAATTTGTTGATATTTCTGTGCAAGTTCACAATAACGATCACCTGTAAATTCACAATCAATAATACGATCTGCAAATAGAGGTAGTAGTTTAGCAAATGCTGTTACTTGCTGATACTCAATCTCAAACTTCTCCAGCTTTTTAACTAGCTTCGGATGAATGTCTTTCATTAATACTCCTTATGATGATCTGCAACATACACCGAACGATCTTGCATGTAAACTGCAACATCTTCTTCTGTGAAGAATCGGTGTTCTCCATAGATATTATACGCTGAGTCTAACCCAACGTCAAGCATTTTACCTTTACTATCTGAATGATTTCCATGACAGTGACCATGTAGATGCCACGCACCATAACCTTGTTTGTGCCAACTGGATATCGGAAAGTGAAATAACACTGCCGATTTGTCACCCAGTTTAATCTCTTTATAATCATACCATGCTGCAATCAGATTGTCTTTCACAAGTTGATCCAGATGCTCACGCTTGTCATGGTTTCCTTTGATTAAAATCTTTGTACCGTTTAAACATTGAGTAAACTTTGCAATATCATCATACTTTTTAGCAAATGAAAAATCACCAAGATTATAGCAAACATCTGCAGGTGTTACGTTTTTATTCCAGACGTCAATTAACCATTCTGTATGATGTTCTTGTGTAGTATCTTTACCTCGATTTGTAAATTCAACGATACGCGAATGCATGTGGTGCAAATCACTTGTAAATACTTTCATTTTCTACCTTTCATTTGTCCTTTGAGTTTCAAATACTCTTCGTCTTCTAATTCTCGTAACCCAACACAAAGTTTATTCACTTGCTTTTCAGTAGCGCGGTTATTCAAACGAACAAGGCCACAGCGGTTGCAATACACAAACAAACCTTTAGCGTGTAATGTACGATTAAAGTTGTGACCTTGCATTATTCAATATACTCCAAAAATTTTCTACGTTGTTGATCTGACATTGCAGACCAGATTTCTTTACTGTGGTGCTCAAGAATCATCTGAGGTGCAAACTTCCACATCTCTGGTAGTTGATTCTCAATGGTTCGCGTCTGATTATACATCAATTCAACGTTCTTTGCTGTCATACGCATTAGCTTTTTCTTGCCAACGTAGTATGGAGTCTTTAGTTTACAGCAATTGTTGTAATCATAATCATCGTTGTCATTCATTGCATACATCATGAAACCTTCACCACGATCTTTGTGTGCAATCTTAATAGCTTCTTCCAATGTACAACGAATGCGTTCACCCATAGGATGAAATTTACCGTTAGCTTTCTCGCGTACACCAAGTAAGTGTAAACCTTCACGCTCTTGAACAATGTGTGGGTCTTGTGGTACTACAACTTCAAACAGTGTAGTAACATCTGGTTCAATCACCATGTCATATAGCTTATAATCACGTTCGATTAATTGCCTAGCCCACTGAGCATATTCGCTTGTGGTAGTACCTGTAGTAGATACAATCAGTGCGTCATTGTGGATTGTAGCTGCAGCCATAAAACCATTGATTTTCTTATACATTTCAACTGGAGTATCCAAAGGCATTTGGCTCCAGTAACCACGTTCGAGATAATTAAAGCTTTTACGTGGTGCAGCTTGCACTAGTTCTTTTGTGCTGTTGCAATAGGTGTGTCCTCTGCATTCATTCAACTCAGGTACTTTATTCCACAGATAATCATACATTGCTTTACGTGCATATTTAAACGTAGTGTACTTACCATCATTCTTCATCGTAGCTAGACCACGATTGACTAGGTTCATTTGTTGATCGTATGTTAGCAGCATTTTCTTCCTTACAATTGAATATAAAATTTACGTTTCATCTGCTGTACCTTTTCATCAGGACAACCATGAATATTTTTACCATTGTGATAATTCTCAACAATCATAGACACAAAGTTAGCACCTGTAATCATTGCAATATCCATGTACTGTTGAACTTCCCATTCTGTAACACTGGTGTTTGAAACCGATACGTTAAAACCCAATTCCAAGAAGTGCTTTGCTGTGGATTGACAATATTGATGTGCTTCTTTAAGTTTACTAGCATCAAAATTATAATCAAAGGTGTTTGTATCTTTGTTATAAGTCTTAAAGAAATCATCAGCTTCAAGATTAATCAAAGTCATTGCGTGTTGATTCATCAGAGTAGCAAGCGTTGATTTTCCTGAACCCGGAGTTCCACGGATCAGAAACAATGTAGGTTTTTCTTTATTCATTAGATACTCCAAAATATTCAGCAATGATTACATCAGCGTACAGTCCATTCCTTGTTGAACACCCACCAGTAATATTCATGCATTCTTGTAAAAGCAATTTAGCGAAGTTATCTGCAAAATCTTTACTTACAGCATTAGCATAACCTTCTGGACGATAAACACCATCGGTTAACATTGAAGTTTTTAATGCTTGTTCAGCAAGTCCTTTAATTCGTTCGTTCATTTTATACTCCAATCAATTACAAAACATAAAATAAAACATTGGTCCAAACATTACACCAATAATGATTAGAAACACAAGAGCAGCGAGAGGATGCCAAGGCATAATAAACTCCTTATTTAAACAACCATACAATCAAACCTGCAAGATAGATAGCTGCAGATGCAGCCTCCACCAGAATCAAAGCTTTGTCTTTGTAGTTAAAGCCTACGATACACCAAAGTATACCACCGATTGCACCAAATATTAGATTCAAAGGAAAAATATTTAGAGCAGTCAGCAGCATACCGATCATGTAGAAAATTGTACCAGACCAGCGTAGCATTAGTTTACAATCTTTGTAGAAACATCAGTCCAAACCGTGTACTGCATTATCACATGATCTTCCCACGGTTGACCGTAATCGTATTCGACAGAACCAATACCTTCAATAAACGTTGGTTCACCTTGTGTGATACGAGAAGATGCAAACTCAACAAGTTCTTCGATAGTGTCTACACGAAAGACGCATTCGCTAAACTCTTCGATTGGTGTATTCGTATTTACATTCGGATTAATACGAATTGTTACTTCTGATTCTACAACCACTGCTGCATTGTATGTTTTCATCAGATAACCTCAGCTTTCAACAGTGTTTCACCGTCTTCTGACCATGTTAGGCGAAGATTGTGAACGTGTTCATTAGGATAACGGGTATAAGTTGGATGAGTATGATAACCATTGGTTTCCAATCCAATACAAGTAGTAGTTACAATTTCTTTTGGTTTAATGCGGTATTCATGGGAGTCGTCTGTATAAATTTTATCAGTTTCAAAAAATTGATTGCAGTCTTCCCATAATCCATTATAGTTTTTAAACTGAATAGTCTCACCATTAATCCAAGCAATCAATACGTCTTTTTGATCTTTCAATGCCATTTCAGTTTCTCCTTTTAAAGTTGATCGTACAATTGTACCACTACATTCGATTCTTGCAGTAGCTCTACACCAGAATTATTTTGATTTGTTGTAATTTTTTCACATTTTATTAGGTAATCTCTGTATTCTATAGCAGCATCTAGTGCCTGATTTCTAGTAGAATATAAGTTTAAATTGTTTTTGTGTCCTCTTGGATTGTAAGAAAAATACTTACATACCTTACCTGTTTTATCTCTAAATGAAACTACAAAGTTCATTCTGAGTGTGGATTCACTAATACCTTGATGAAATGTATTACTTTTTCTATGGGGCTTATTTTTAATATTATCGGATTGAGTTACAAGCCGTAAATTCGATATGTTATTATTTAACGGATTTCTATCTATATGGTCAATAACTAAATCATCGCTTAAATCCGTTTTGAAATATAAACAATAAATAACTCTATGAGCTTGTCTTTCAATATTTTTATATTTTACAGAAGCATATCCATTTGGTTTAATTCTACCAGCGTCTGAATCTTTTATTGCGAGTAGTACCTGACCAAAAATACCACCAAATTTATCAGTCTTGTGTTTTAAATATGTTCTACTTTCTTCCGAATAATAGAAAACCTTATCAAGTTCTGCAAATATGTAAGAATGTACTTTTTGTTTTTTCATATCTTAATAACCTCTATATTATTGCTTTGAAGATATTCAATACCACCCACATCACGGTATTCCTCTTTGTAGAAAAATCTTTTGATACCAGAGTCTACAATGTCAATCGCACAGAACTTACAACAAGCATGTGTACAGAACATTGTAGCATCAACTGCACTTTGATTACTGCGTATAAGGCCCATTAAAGCGTTCTTTTCACTGTGACGCACTCTAGGGTCGGTTGTACCATCTTCAAGCTGATTAGGGTCGTTTATGTGCTCTGCATGTGCATTGTAACCACAAGAGATGATTCGGTTATCTTTTACGATAACAGAACCTACTTTTAGTCTTTTGTCGTTAGAGCACTCAGCAAAAGCTTCTGCACATTTCATATAAGCTTTGATATGTTTAGATTTCATAAGAGCAAATTCCTTCTGGTGATGTATATCTGACAACTTTTACACCAAATGCTTTTAACATACATTGACAAGATTTACACGGTTTAGCTAATGCTAGACTGCCATCATTATGAAATCGCTGTACAAAAACACTATAAATATTCTTTTTACCGGCCGAAAGCACAGCTGCTAGTTCAGCATGAATCTTATCTTTCTGTTCTGACTCTCCAGCTTGTATACTGAAAAATTTTGCGATGGTGTGGCTGCGATTATAATCATTAACCCCTGTTCCCAGTACACGACCTTTTTTATCAAAAGCTGTACACACAATATCATAGCGTTTTCTTGTAGACATTGTAACCTTTATTTAGCGCATCTTTTTGAGCTTATGTTGAATACGTTCAAGCTTTCGCATATGAGATTTGACCTTGCGTTGATACGAACGTAGATAGTTTAGATCATCGAAATACAATTGAGTAGATGAATCATCTGGATTGCATTTCAACCATGTGTTCTGAATGCTTACGGTTAGACTTTTCATGTTGTCTTGACCAATGCTTAGAAAATCTCGGTTAAGATCTGATAGAAACTGCACTTCTTCTCGCGTTAGCTGCTCTGGTTGACGCTTAGATTTAAACGTCAATTGTTTCTTCAGTAGTGCAGCTTCTTGTACAGGTAGACACTGCATCGCTCGTTCTGCTTTCTGCCATACGATTTCTGCAAGCGCCAATTCACCATCCTCAAGTCCAAGATGATTGACCATGTGTGCAAATTCGGGTTTCAAGATCATGTTAGTTCCTTTCGGTTTCGTTGTTGAAGGCTCAATCATAGCACAGAACTTTAGCTTTGCAACATCTATTTCACAAAATATTTTTGCACAAAGTACTTGACAAGATCTTTAGATGTATGTACAATTCAGACCTTGAAGGGGGTTACGGGGGTTAGCCGAGGGTATAGTCGAAGGGTTCGTCTCAGGGTTGAACTCGGGTTGATCTTAGGTTAATATAGGTTATATGCTGGTTTAGCTAACGTAATGTAAGTTATAAACAGCATTAACATCATAAGTATGACCAACACAATGAAAGGATGACATGCAAGTTAAGATGAAGATTGGAGTGATGCAAGATACAGAGGTTCTTGTGTGCTTTACGTTAGATGACGAAAGAGACATTGAATGGGATACACTTAAGGTGTACTTACATGATCATCCTGAAATTGACATCACAGATTTGATGAATGATGAATGGACTACAGAAATCTCAGAAGAAATTTACGCTCAAGCTGATAAACTTGTGCAAGAAGAGATAGATGATGCTAGAATTGAAGCTTACATAACTAACCAAATGTATAAGGAGTAAAATATGAATCAAGAAAAACCTGTAGTTTATTACATCGGTGTACCACAGTTTTATAACTGGAATCATGATGCACGTTATCCTGTAGCAAGCTTACAATATGTGCTAAATCACCCAAAGCTTGGTAACTGTTACAATGTTCGTACATCTGTTGTTTTGAATACAGATGGTGTTACAATTGAGACTCAAAACACAATCTATAAACCAATTACAATAGAGGGTATGGAATCATGAGCACACCAGAAGTCACAACAGAAGTTCCTGCACGAGTTATATTTGAACTATGCAATGAATATTTGCAATCGTTGGATAAAGCTATAGAACAAACTACAAATCATTTTTACGTATACCGCATGAAGAAGACAAAGTTCTCTTTACGTAAAATGAAAAGAGTTCAAGAGTACTCTAGAGAAGAAGCCTTGAGTAGCGCAAAGAACACAGCAAACTGGCAGTTGCATACATACGGTGAAAAAGGTAAAGTTATCAAAATTAAAAATTTAGCTTTTCGTGATATTTCTGCTACAATGCAGGTTAACTATGAAGCTTGGGATATGATTCATAGGCGATTTACTGCAGTTACACCGGAGAATGCACTATATGAAGACTTTTAAAACAACAGACGTTAAAAACTGTAAGTTAACATGGCAAGAAGTAAAGAACGATGGTACAATCAGTACTCGTTCTTACGCTTGTAACCAACAAGACGCTCATTGGCACTTGATGCAGATGCGTAAGAGTTCTAGTTTGCGTAATGTTAAGATGGAGAAACTATGAAATATTATGTAACAGTGCGAATTGAAGAAACAATTGAAGTTGAAGCTGACAATGAACAACAAGCTGGTATAATTGCAGAACAAATGTTTGATCCTACTGCACATGCCCCTGAAATTGAAGAGATATGGAGTGATGAAGATGAAGACTGATAAAATTATTTGTAATGCTATTATGACTCCCGATGGTACATACCTGCGTAGCTATCACCGACACGACTACAAGACATATGTGGATAAAATCACAGGTGAGACTTATATGGTAGACGGTGGAAACGATTATCTACGCCGTAGCATAAATACAACACCAGCGCACGATGTAAGCGTATATCTGAGTGATCCATTCAAGACTATCCGTGAAGCTTTCGTATGGAAATCTTACGGTAAGAACGGTGATCATCTACCATACGGAAAATATATTTGCTTGTGCGATATGGAAGATGATCACATTGCTGCTATACTTGAGACTCAAACGCACATCAAGGGTACTTATGTAGAAGACTTGATGAAACAAGAATTAGCTTATCGAAAGGAGTTTTGTAATGAGTGAATTTTCTATTAGTATTAGTGTTGTTGTTAACGCATCAAGCTATGAAGAAGCATATGAGATTGAAAAATCTTTGAAAGAATTTATCATGGGTCACGATGAAGTCATGGATGTCTACAGTATCGATGTAGAACAAACATCTGACGAAGGAGATGAAAATGAGTGATGTAGAGTCCTTTTGGAAAGCAGTAGCCGCTAAGTTCGGTGATAAACGCACATGGCATCAATTGAATCCAATGGAGCAACAGATGATCATCCAAGGTATTAACATGATTTTACAGGTGGTGCAACGATGACTTTAGCTTTTGTAGTTTATCTTGCTGGTGTTATTACCAGTCTTGCAAAGTTTTTGAGTTTTATCTTTGTCAGTACATGTGCTTTTTATGCTTTATATGTAATAGGTTATTTACTTTCTAATGCAGACTACTGGCATAAAAGAGGTAAATTTCATTCATGGCCTCTTGCTGTAATTCTAGCTTGTGGTACAATCGGAGCATTTCTCCCAAGTGAACGCACAATGTGGATGATGGCAGGTGCTTATACAGGTGAGAAAGTCATGGAGAGCACCATTGGCAAACAAACAGTAGAACTTATTGAGCTTAAACTTGCAGAAGAGCTTGAAGTTCTCAAGAATAAAGCTAAGGAGAAAACGAAATGAACTTTCCTAAATTAATTTGGCAATCACCTAAGCTTTTTTACTATGCTGGTGTATACTTGAAGCTTGGTAACAAACGATATCGCATTCTTAAGGTTGGGCCTCGATAATGCATAAAACTCAGGTATTGCACTTGTTTAGTACTGATGAGGAAACTAAGACTGCATTCAATTTTGCTGCAACTTCTGCGGATATTGTTAAAGTTAATCGTAGAGACTTGAGAGTAGAGAGTGAAAATGCTGTGGAATACTTCAAACACTATAGCACTTACAAGGATGCAAAACTATCCTTTTTATGTGGTCAATGGTGTGAGATTCATACATATCTTGACTTACCTATTGAAGTTCAAACCCATTTAAGGTCAAGATTGCGTTGTCATGGACCATGTAATCATACATTAACACAGGAGAATATTAATGACAATTCCAGAAGGCTTTAAGCCGCAGTTAGCAATCGAGCACACCAAAGTCAAGACACAACCGTCTGGCATGTACATGTCTGAAAAACTTGATGGTATTCGCTGTATCGTATTTGATGGTGTAGCATATTCACGTAGCCTTAAACCAATTCCAAATCAGAATATTCAAGATTATGTATTTCATCATCGTGAAGCTTTAGATGGTATGGATGGTGAACTTATTATTGGTGACAAGAATGCACCTGATGTATTTAATCAAAGCACAAGTGGTGTGATGCGTCAATCTGGTGAACCTAATTTTAAATTCTATGTATTTGATCGCTATCATCCTACACAAAGTTGGCTTGAACGTTATCAACGTATTAAAGCATTGCGTAAGTTACCAGATAGGGTGATTCTATTAGAGCATTATCCTGTGGTAGATATGTCTGACATTGATGATTTTGAAGCCGAAATGCTTGCATTAGGTGCTGAAGGCGTTATGCTACGTGATGAAATGGCTAAATATAAATGTGGTCGATCTGGTACTAAAACACCAGAACTACAAAAAGTAAAACGCTTTGTTGACAATGAGTTTGAAATCATTGGTTGGGAGCCTAAGTACACCAATACTAACGCTGCAAAGACCAATGAATTAGGCCGCACAGAACGCTCTACAGCTAAAGAAGGTATGGTAGCCCTAGACACAATGGGATCGTTGATTCTACGTACCTCTAAAGGCGATACATTCAGTTGTGGCAGTGGTATGACTGACGCTATTCGAGAAGACTTGTGGGAACGCAGAGAAACATTGATGGGTCAACTTGCAAAAGTTAAGTATTTTGATGTTGGAACAGGGTACAAAACTCCTAGATTCCCTGTGTTAGTTGGAATTCGACATAAAGATGATATGTAAAGGAGAAACAAATGACAGAACGTAAACTCGCAACAGTGCGTAAAATTTCAGAAGTAAGGTCTATTCCAGATGCAGATAAGATTTGTGCTTATGGTGTTGATGGTTGGTTCGTGGTAGATGCAGTAGATAAATACTCCGTGGGTGATTTAGTGGTGTTTCTAGAAGTGGATTCGTGGGTAAGTCACGAACTTGCACCATTTCTAACCAAAGCTGGACACTTTCCAAAAGTATTTGAAGGTGTAGAAGGTGAACGTCTACGTACAATTAAACTACGTGGTCAAATCTCACAAGGTTTATTGCTACCTATTCCAGAAGACACTATTAAAGGTGCAGGTAGTCTTATTGCTGAAGGTTTAGACCTTACAGATCATTTGGGTATCATCAAATGGGAAAAACCAATGAATGCTCAACTCGCTGGTATGGCACGAGGTAATTTCCCTGCGCTAGTACCAAAGACTGATCAAGAGCGTATTCAAAACCTTACACGATCTTTTGAGCAGTACCAACAAGATACGTGGTCAATCACAGAAAAACTTGATGGCTCATCTTGCACGTTCTATCTAGATGATGAAGACGTATTTCATGTGTGTTCACGTAACTTAGACCTGAAAGAAGACGAAGCAAATTCATTCTGGAAAGTAGCTCGTAAGTTTAACATTGAAGATATCATGCGCCGTAATTTCATGAAGGGTATGGCTATTCAAGGTGAAATGATCGGTGAAGGCATTCAAGGTAATCAGTACAAGGTATCTCTTGACTTCTACGTTTACGATATGTACAATACACATACAGGACAATATATTTTGCCTGTACAGCTTAAAGCAGTATGTGAACGCCTTGGTTTGAAGCACGTACCTATCTTGTGTGAAGCTACTGAGATCAAAGAACAAACAATTCAAAGTCTGTTAGAATATGCAGAAGGTAAATCTATGCTTAACGGTAGTAACCGTGAAGGTGCAGTGTTCAAGAGTAATACAGTACATGACCGCAGCTTTAAGGCAATTTCAAACTCATGGCTTTTAAAGAATGAATAAACTATAAGGAGTAAAATGGCAGCTTTCATCAAACATACTAGTTGTGATAAATGCGGCAGTTCAGATGGTAAAGCAGTGTACCAAGATAATTCAAGTCACTGCTTCGTCTGTCAACATACAGTACCGTCTGAAGAATACAAAGAATTAAATCAAAAGAAACCATCTAGGGTTCGCTCTAGCGTTAAAAAGGAAGTAGAGAACATGGAAGTTAAACCAAGTACAAAACCAGCACTGACACCTGAAGAGAACACTGAGATTAAATCTGAAACTTCTGTCAAGGCTAAAGGTTTTCGCAGTATTGATGATAGTGTTTATACTAAGTTTGGTGTGCGTCATGCTTTTGCAGAAGATACAGGTGAAGTCATTGAACAATATTATCCTTGCACACAAGAAGGTCAATTAGTAGGTTACAAAATCCGTGAAGTACCTAAGAATTTCTATTCTAAGGGTCGTACTGGTGCTGATTGCGAATTGTTTATGCAGTTTAAATTTAACCGTGGTGGTAAATATATAGTTATTACTGAAGGTGAAATTGATGCTCTATCTGCATATCAGATGCTGTTTGACTACAATCAAGAAAAAGGCGGTGATTATGAAACTGCAGTAGTATCACCAACTACAGGTGCTAATTCACACAAACAAATTGCAGGTCAATATCGATTCTTTGATTCGTTTGAAAACATCATCATCTCTTATGACAATGACAAAGCAGGTCAAACTGCTACAGAACAACTCTTGAAAGTACTACCAAAAGGTAAAGTCAAGATTATGCCCATGCGTTATAAAGATGCAAACGAATACCTTGAGAAAGGTAAAGTTAAAGAGTTCATCAACGACTTCTATGAGGCTAAACGACATGTACCGGTTGGTGTTGTTGGCTCTGGAGACATTACGGATTCTATGAGAGAAGAATTTATTGCACCTAAAATTCCTCTTCCACCTTTTATGCATAAATTGCAGGATATGATGGCGGGTGGCGTACCATTGGGTCGCATTGTAAATCTTGCTTCAGCATCAGGAACAGGTAAGTCAACAATTATTGATGAAATTGTTTATTACATGCTTTTCAACTCACCACACAAGGTTGGGGTTGTTACATTGGAATCAACAACAGGGCAATATGGAATTAAACTATTGTCTCGTCATCTTGGTATGAAACTTGAATTGCTATCGAATGATGAAGCTTTAGAAATTTTGGAATCAGATAAATCTAAAGAAAAAGAGAAAGAATTATTCTGGACAGAAAGTGGTGAACATCGTTTTTATCTAGTAGATGATCGAGACGGTGGAGTTGAAAATGTACAAGATGCCATTGAAAATTTAATCATTGGTTGTAATTGTAAAGTAATTATTCTAGATCCAGTACACGATGTTATCGGAATGCTACCATTGGATCAGCAAGAAATGTTTTATGCATGGCAAAAAGGTATGGTAAAATCACATGGTTGTACCTTCTATAATGTAATGCATACTCGAAAAACATCTGGTGGTCAAAAAGCAGGTAGTGCTGGTGCTGATTTACATGAAGAAGATATTATGGGCAATAGTGCTGCATACAAGTCAGCCGCATGTAACTTAATGTTTTCTCGTAATAAAGAGGCAGAAAATGATTTAGAACGCAACACGACCACCATGAAAGCAACAAAAATTCGTTGGACTGGTAAAACAGGCATTGCTGGTAAGTACTACTACGATAATGAAAAGCACACATTGTATGATTTAGATGATTGGCTTAATGAAAACGGTACATAATTAACCTTGACTTTCAGATTCTCCTGTGATATAATAGATGTATATTATGGGAGAATCTTATGAGTAAATATGAAATTGGTGGTACTTATGGTAGTAATAATTCTTTACTAATCATTGATAAAGTAAAAGTCATCATAGGTAAATCTGAAAAGTTAAAATACAAAGTTCAATGTCAAATATGTAAAAATGACAAAGAGTTACACGGTGATGCTGAGTATTTAGTTTATCCTGAATATTTCGCAAATGGTAAATTACCATGTGGTTGCTCTAAATCTACTAGATATTCTGAAACACAGTGGAAAATAATTATAAAAAGAAAAGCACTTCAAAATAATCATGTGTTTATTAATTTTGTCAATGAAAAATATTTTGATCAAAACACAAAGTTAATTTTAAAATGCAACACATGCAATAACGATTGGAGTTCTTGTTCTTTAGTAAATTATCTCAAAAATAGAGGTTGTCCACATTGTGCAGAACTTTCGAGAATCGAAAAGCATACAACAAGTGATGATGAGTGGATAAATAGATTTAGAAATACAGGGTTTTTCCCAGAGAGTCAGTATTCTTTTCAAAGAACGACACCAACAGGTAGAACTTGGAAGATAGTGTGTACCTCTTGTGGTCCATCTAAAGAATTTCTAGCAGACAGAGCAAACTTAACGGCTGGAAAAATTCCTTGCGATTGTGGTTCAGGTGGAGGATTTGATGTTAATAAAATAGGTTATTTCTATATTCTTAAAGTTAAAGTTAACGATGAAGTATTTTTGAAATATGGCATAAGTAATTTTTATCGAAGAAGAATCGTGGATCATCTCAGAACACTTAAAACTGTAAAAGGTGAAATTTTAGAAAAGATGGTATTTATGTCAAGTGGTCATACCGTTCTAAATATTGAATCTGAACTCAAAAGAGAATTGCCTATTCATAATAAGTCATTGGATGGTTTTAGAAAAGAATCTTGTTCTTTAGATTTTTATACTAAAATATTAGATAAGGTAACATCAGATCCTCGGATGAAGAAAGTTATCATTGATAGTTGACGTAAGCCCCAAGTTGTGATAGACTTGGGGCTTATCTTTTATTGGAGCAGTAGAAATGCAATTAACAAAACTGTGGGTGTATGACATTGAGACATACAAAGAAGCTTTTACGTTTAGTGTAGTTAGAGCAGATACTAAGTTTAAGAGGACATTTGTATGTTCTAAATTTCAAAATGATTCAGAAGCTATTCTGAAGTGCTTAGACTATCTGATTGAAAACGAATGCTATCTTGTTGGTTATAACAATATTGGTTTCGACTATCCGATTATTCACAAGTTTATCCTTCAACGTGATCGTCTACCAAAGACAGGAGCAAGTATTGCTTCAAAAGTATTCTCATGGGCACAAGAACAGATTGATTCTTTTAAGGACAATGGTTTCGGTAATACTGTCCGTACTGACGAGCAATTCATTAAACAACTTGACCTTTATCGTATTCATCACTTTAACAACAAAGCAAAAGCAACTAGTTTGAAGATGCTTGAATTCAATATGCGTCTGAATAACATTGAAGATCTACCGTTTGATATTCATGCTGAATTATCAAAAGAAGATATTGACAAGATTGTTGCGTATAACGAACATGACGTTGAAGCTACACGAGAGTTTCTATTGAAGTCACAAGAGCAGGTTGACTTTCGTTTCAAAATGTCAGAGACAATGGGTAATGTTGTACTGAATGCAGATGATACTAAGATTGGTGCTGAATACTTTCAAATGAAACTAGATGAAGCGGGTGTAAAACTGCACGTATTCAAAGATGGTAAGAAAGTGATTAATCAAACCAAACGTAACAAGATTGCAATCAAAGAATGTTTGTTTAATTACTACAAGTTTGATCGTCCAGAATTTCAGGCAGTCTACGAATGGTTTTCTCGTCAGGTTATCACTGAAACAAAAGGTGTATTCTCTGATCTTGAAGAACACGAACTTGGTGATGTTGCACAATACGCAGAACTTACTGAAAAGCGCAAGAAATTCAAAGGTAAACCAACTGATACAGAAATCAATGAATTCAAGAAAGAACATCCTCTTGGTTGGATTGAAGAAGAAGAGCTTAAGGCTACAGAATATTTGTTTGATGCAAATGGAGAGCATGTAACTGAATATCCTTTGGATGCAGACGGTTCACCTGACCTATCTAAGAAGCCTAAAAAGGTCCGTGTACCCAAGAAATCACATTGGGGATGCTACCGTATAGCTGAGACACTAAACGTTGTTGTAGACGGTTATAGGATCGATTTTGGTGTAGGTGGTGTACATGCTTCATTGTCTGAAAAAGTAGCTAAAGAAACAGCCAAGTATATGTTGCGTGACGCTGATGTTAGTTCTATGTATCCAAACATTGCTATTTCAAATAAGATTTATCCAGAGCATTTATCTGAACAATTCTGTGATATTTACAAAGACATGTACGAACAGCGTAAGTCGTATGCAAAAGGTACTGCTGAAAATGCAATGCTTAAACTTGCACTGAATGGTACGTATGGTAAGTCTAATGATAAGTATTCTGTGTTTTATGATCCTAAGTTTACAATGTCAATCACGATCAATGGTCAGCTTTCCTTACTAATGCTTGCAGATCGACTACTGCAGATTGAAGGTTTGAAACTGATTCAATTAAATACAGACGGTTTGACTGTAGCAATGCTTCGTGATACTGAAGATCGATACAATGAAATTTGCACACACTGGCAAAAGGATGTAGGTCTTGAGCTTGAATTTGTAGATTACGCTAAGATGATTATTCGTGATGTAAATAATTATATCGCTCTTTATACAAATGGCAAAGTAAAACGTAAAGGTGCATATCAATACGAAGGCTTAGGTTGGCATCAGAATCAAGGTAGTCTAGTTATTCCAATGGCTGCAGAAGCTGCGATGCTACAAGGTGTTGATATCCGACAATTTGTAGAGAAGCATTTTGCTGATGGAAACATCTTTGACTTTATGCTACGTACAAAAGTTCCACGCAGTTCTAAACTCGTGCTAGAATTTGAAGATGGTCGCGTAGAGCAGCAACAGAATATCTGTCGCTACTACCCTTCTAAGAATGGTGGTAAACTGATCAAGTTGATGCCAGCATTGGAAACGAATGAAGATAAATCGGATCGCAGACTAGGTATTGATACCGCTTGGAATGTCAAGACATGTAACAACATGCAAGACTTTGACGGTGATATCGACTTTGATTACTATGTGCAAGAAGCTGAGAAGCTAGTTATTGGAGGTTAACATGAACGATGAACTACTTGATAAATTAAGTGAACAAGCTGTCGAGTATGCCATATCACAATATGGTAAACAACGTAAAGGTGAGCGTGTATGGTATCCCTCTATTCAAGAAAGAAAGTTTGCTGAGTTAATCGTACAAGAGATAATCAAACTAATTCAACCAAACGAAGAATGGCGACACAGTGCATCATGGGGTTATCTTGCTGGTGAAGAGGGTGTTGAACTTATGGATGGTGCTGTTCGTACAATCAAAGAACATTTTGGGTTACAATCGTGAGTTGGAACAATGTATTACCTTGGTGGTTTTGGGATGTACAGTACGAGAATCACCTAGCTAAATGCTCCTGTGCATTTGAAGAAGAATGGTATTCTGGTACAAATAAAGTTCTACCTGATCACATTATTAAAATGTCAAAAGCTACATTCAAAACTTGGGATAAAGGAGGTTGGAATCATGAATTACACTTATAAGTACGATAAAGAGTATCAGACGTTGCAACAGTTTGATAAACATGGTATACTTCGATCTAGCATGTCGATGCCTAAGAGTGATCTTAGTTTGATTGCACAACTTAACATCAAAGAAAATATTTTGCGAAAGGTAAACGATGACAGTCGAACTAAAAGTTAATGGAGTACACACTGACTTCAAACAGTGGAAATTTCCTGCTGGTGAAGTTGGTGTACAAGTCCCTGAGATTTCTTCTCATAGTAGAGTGCAAGTTTGGGTGACAATGCCCACTTCAGATGATATCTTTACATGCTTGAATCTAATCGATGCAATTGGTAAACAAATCCACTGGTATAATATCGATGTGTATATGCCATATTTACCATACGGTCGTCAAGATCGTATATGCTCTACGGGTGAAAGTTTTGCATTACAAGTTTTTGCAAAAGTTCTGACTTCTGTAATGTTCAATAAACTCGTAATCTTTGATGCACACAGTGAAGAATCTATTAATCAATTTGGTTTTTGCGATACTTATGTAGAAAACAAGAGTCAATCTGAGTGCGCTAAATATCTTCCTCGCTTTGATGCATTGATTGCACCAGATAAAGGAGCCAAAGATAAAGTACAGACGCATTTTCAAGTTAAAGCTTTTAACACACCTGTATTTACAATCTTGAAAGAACGTAAAGATGGAAAAGTTACTTATGTAGACTTTCCTTATGATAAAATCAAAGGAGATGTTTGTGTAGTTGATGACCTTTGTGATGGTGGTGCTACATTTATTGCGTTGGCAGAAATGCTTGATCGAACACAACCGAACATGAAAAAGTTGAATTTGTATGTAACACACGGAATTTTTTCTAAAGGTGTTGCTGAGTTATACAAATACTATGATACAATCTACGTTCACAATCTAATGAACAACATGGTTGCAGATGCTCAATCTGTTACAATTATTTAAAGGAGAAATATGACATACATTGACCCAATCACCGCTTGCGATTTCTATAAGGTAGGTCACAAACCTATGTATCCGACAGGTACTGAAGTTATCTATAGTAACTTTACTCCACGATCAAATAAGCTTGCACCAAGTTCAGGTAATGCGAAGCCAAATAAAGTCTTGTTCTATGGTTTACAAGGTTTTATCAAGTCATTCTTGATTGAACAATTCAATACAAACTTCTTCAAACGCACAAAAGAAGAAGTGATTGCAAAGTATAATCGTCGCATGAATACTTCACTTGGTCAAGGTTCTGTAGATGCTTCACACATTGCAGCTTTGCATGATCTAGGTTATTTGCCTATTGAAATCAAGGCACTGCCAGAAGGTTCATTGGTAGATATTAAAGTTCCGGTTCTTACTGTAAAGAATACATTACCTGAATTTTTCTGGTTGACTAATTATCTTGAGACTGTATTCAGTAATGAACTATGGAAACAAATCACTACAGCTACAACTGCGTTTGAATATCGTAAGATTCTCACTCGCTATGCTAAAGATACTGGTGCTCCATTGGATTTTGTTCTCTGGCAAGGTCATGACTTCAGTTATCGTGGGTTGAGTGGTATTGCTGACGCTACAAGCTCCAGTGGTCACTTGACATCGTTCCTTGGTACTGACACTATTCCAGCTATCGACTATCTGGAAGCTTACTATGGTGGTCTAAATACATTTGTTGGTGGTTCAGTACCAGCTACGGAACACTCTGTAATGTGTGCAGGTGGTAAAGAAACCGAAGAAGAAACATTCCGTCGATTGATTACTGAAGTACATCCCTCTGGTGTAGTCAGTATTGTTAGTGATACTTGGGACTTCTGGCATACCTTGACTGTTACATCTGCAAATCTAAAACAAGAGATTTTGAATCGTACACCTAATGAGATTGGTCTAGCTAAAGTTGTATTCCGTCCTGACAGTGGCGATCCTGCAGATATTCTTTGCGGTACTAAATTGGTTGGAAATACACCAGAAGAAAAAGGAGCAGTAGAGTGCTTGTGGGATATTTTTGGTGGTACAATCAACGCTCAAGGTTACAAGATGCTTAACGAACGTGTAGGTTTGATCTACGGAGATTCTATTACTCTAGAACGTGCTGAAGATATTCTTCGCCGTTTGAAAGAAAAAGGTTTTGCATCAAGTAATGTTGTGTTTGGTGTAGGTTCTTACACATATCAGTACGTGACTCGAGACAGTTTTGGTTTTGCTATGAAAGCGACCTATGCTGAAATTAACGGTCAAGCTACCGAATTGTTTAAAGATCCTGTAACAGATAGTGGTACTAAGAAGTCAGCTAAAGGTTTGTTGCGAGTAGAGCGTGAAGGTAATAACTTTGTGCTATACGATCAGCAAACTAAAGAGCAAGAAGATCAAGGTTGTCTACAAACAGTATTCAAAGACGGTGTTCTTGTGAAAGAAACAACTCTTGAAGAAATTCGAAAATTAGTTGACCAACAGCTTGAAACTGTGGTATAATTAAGGTTAAGCGAGTGTAGTTCAGTTGGACAGAACAGTGATCTTCTACATCACATGTCGGGGGTTCGAATCCCTCCACTCGCACCAGTTTGAAGCTGTAACTCAGTTTGGTAGAGTCATTGGGCAGGTTACTGTCGATAGTGTTTAAGTTATTCTAGATTATCGGACACTAGGCGAGTCGAAGGTTCAAGTCCTTCCAGCTTCATCATAAAAAATTAGTCCCGCCATGCTTGTTACTTGTATCCCTAGAGTTAGCAGCACACTTCGGTCGAGGTAGGTGAAAGCCCTATCATTAAAAATGCAAGTACTGATGGCGTGGTACTGCAGGATATCTAGGCCAAAGGGTTGTCGCCCGGATGTAACAAGACACTATAATACTGGTTTAGGGACCAGAGGTTATAGTAAGAGATAAAAGTGATGGTGGTGTGTCAGATTAACAAATGAGTGCTTCCCACATGCAGGAGTTGTGTTAATATCTCTTACTATAATTGTGAGTGAAGCCGAGAAGTCAGGCAGCGACCTCATAAGTCGTTGGAAGCAGGAGCGTTACCTGTCGCTCATACCAGTTTAAGCCTGCGTGGCAGAATAGATATGCAACGGATTGCAAATCCGTTATAAATAGGTGCAAGTCCTATCGCAGGTTCCAGAATAAAGGAGTAAACATGAAATTGTTGATTGGATCACGAGCACTGGCTTACTGGAAAGATATAAAAATCAGTTCAAACGCAGATTGGGATATCATCAGTACTGAACCAATTGAAGGTGCAGAATGGCATAATCGTGCATTCCTGAATAATGATATTTTTGAAGAATTTACCAATGCACTCGACTTTGTATACTTCAATGGTCATAAACTTCATGTTGTAAACGGTTGGGGTTTATCAATTATCAAACGTAGTCATTTGTGGCGTGATCTGAGCTTTCAAAAGCACATTACACATTATCATAAACACATGCAAGGATATAAGCGCCAGCAGTACAATAGTTTCATGGAAAAAGTACTACAAGAACGTATTGCACTGACAATGCAAGCTTTTCCACAAGGGCATCCAAGTCTAAAGAAAAGTGTAGACGAATTCTTTGATGACTATGTAACTAAGAAATATAATCATGATTATTTGCACGAACTTGTTGCATACTACGACAAACCGTTGTATACTCGACTCCAACATGACAGTAGTAGCGCATGGTGTGAACGTGATCTTTGGGATAAACTTTCAATTGAAGATCGCACAAAATGCGTTGCAGAAGAAACACAGGTAATTGCAATTGAACGGTTCTTAGTACCTAAAGATTGGAATTATCCTGTAAAACATGCTTATCTAAAAGCTTTGGATAAAGTATGTACTACATTGTGCAGTGGATGGTTTAGAGATTTCGCAATTGATTATTATCCACAAATCATGCAATTGTGTGATACAATGAAGTTTGAAAACATTAGAAAGGAACTTGAACATGGTAACTAAAGCTAAAGAATTGACACCAGAAGAGCAAATCGCACAGATTCGTAAGGAAGCTGCACAAAAGATTAAAGAACTTGAAAAGCAACTTCCGTGGGAAAAGCGGTTTACTACTGCATTCAATCAGTACGTAAAGAATAATTCCAGAATTATTGCTAATTGTATTCGTGGTTATAAGCCTGATGATGAGTTTGAAAATACAACTAGTTCTTCTCTAAAAGAACAAGATTTTAAACTTGTGTATAAATCAGCTTCATTTGACAATGATCTGTATAATCAATCAAAAAATAATCCTACTGATTATGATCTGAGTGAGTATCCAGTATATGTTGTATATGAAGTGCAAAATCTACAGAAAGAAAATCTAGGTTTTATTCAGATTAATTGCAACTATTCATCGTATAATGGCAATGAATATAACAACTGGACGTTTGTTAAACCACAACAAATTACTTGTACAATCTACAGGTCTTATAAACCATGAAAGGAAATAATATGTCTCTAAAAGATAAAGTAATTGAACTACTGCGTGAAGCTGATAGTGATGTTCGTAATGACTTTTTTCACGCTGAAATTTCAGATAATATTACTTGGGATTCTGAAGAAATGAGTGATTTTCGTAAGGCTGCATCAGATCAAGGTATCAATTTTGCATATGTAGATCGTTATGGTGGTGAAGGAGAAGGTGAAGAATACTGGTCAGTATATTTATTCTCCGGTGGACTTGAAGTTGTATTTATTAAGTTTGATGGATATTACGCTTCTTATGAAGGTGCTACCTATGAGTGCTTTTATGAAGTACAAGCTGTAGAACGACTTGTAACCTTCTATGAAAGAAACAAAGCTTGACTTAATCATCAACTGTTGGTATAATTAGATTTGTAGTGTAAATTCTTACGCTGCATTAGTCGCACAATTTAGTGCATTTTAGTCTGTAACATAATTAGTCCTAGAAAGGAAATATATGAATAAATTAACCGGAACTCTACTCTATGTCCAACTCAACAAGCCTGTAAAAGCTTATGTTAAAGCTGGAGAAGATAAGAAGCCTGATGAATGGAAAGCTTCCGTAGCTATTGTAGATGAAGACACCATTGATGCATTTGAAGATTACGCTAAAAGTGTAGATGCAAAAGTATCTGTAAAGAAAGTCAAGTCTACTGAATTTGAAGGTATCTACAAAGTTGCTCCACCAGAAGGTGCTGGTAAGAACGTTTGGGTTGTTACTTTCCGTAAGTCTACAGAGCTAGGTAAAACTGGTAAACCTGTTCCTGATCTGTACAAACCTAAAGTCTTTGAAAAGGTCAAGAATACACTGGTAGATGTAACCAATACAAAGCTACCTGCCAATGGTTCTATTGGTTCAATCAGTATTGACGCTTTCACTCGCAATAACGGTTCTACTTCACTTTATCTCAAGAACATTCTTGTGACCGAAATGATTGAATACGTACCAGAAGAAGGTTCAGGTGCTGACTACAATCCCGGTGACGAATTCAGTGATGAAGCTCCTGTAGAAAAAGTAGCAGAAAAACCTGCCGCAAAACCTGCAGCTAAAGCAAAAGCTAAACCTGCCGTTGATGAAGATCTAGACGACGATATTCCGTTCTAATCATATAGTTGGGGCTTCGGCCCCTCCTTTAATAAACTAGGAGAAATTATGACAAAACAAACCAAAGATATTATTACAATCTTATCAATCTTGGTACTAGCAATTCTTGCAATCATTTTTGTACCGTTGGCTACAATCTGGTCGCTTAATACCTTGTTTCCAATTTTGAGTATTCCTTATACATTCTATAGCTGGTTAGCTGTAGTAGTAATGAATCTCACATGGATGTACAAACCAACTATCAAAAAGGATTAATATGCAAAGTAAAGAAGCAATCGCAAAACTAGTACGACTATACACAGAAGAACAATCTCTTGGTGAGTCCATCAAGGAAGTCAAAGATGAAGCCAAGGCTGCAGGACTAGATCCTTCAGTGCTAAGTGCAGTAGCTAAAGCCATCGTAAAAGATGGTGTAGATAAGCTAGTAGAAAAATCAGAGCTAACGCTAGAAGCTATTCAGGCTGCTCGTAACTGATAAATTTACCCCGAGGTTAATCCCTTGGGGTTTTTCTTTAAGGAGAGTTATGAAAGTTATTATTGCTGGTGGTAGAAATATTACGGACTATAATGTTGTAAAAATTGCATATCATAAGTCCGGTCTTCAAGCTACCGAAATTGTTTCAGGTGCTGCTAAAGGTGTAGATTATCTTGGTGAACTATTTGCAAAAAATAATGGTATTTCAATTAAAAGATTCCCTGCAGATTGGAACAAGTATGGTAAACGTGCCGGACCGTTGCGGAACCTAGAGATGGCTGAATATGCAGATGCGTTGATTGCTGTTTGGGATGGTGAAAGTAAAGGTACATCAAACATGATTGCACAAGCTAGGCAACACGGACTGATAGTATTTGTTTATCTAGTAGGAGAAAAATATGACACAGCGAATTCTAATCATTGACGCAGATTTAATCGCATATCGGTATGCAGCAGCAAATGAAACACGCACAATTAACGCAAAGCATTTAAAATCAGGTAGAGAAAAGATCTTTAAAACTCGCACTGAACTAAAGACTTTACTAAAAAGTAAAGACATGGAATTTAAACCTGAAGATTATGAAATTGAAGATATCCAAACAGCTGCTTCAATCCGATTTGCTCTACGTAATGTAAAGGGTATTATTCAGCGTTTAAAGGACCATACGTGGGCTGATCGCGCTGAACTATACATTGGTACTGGAAAAACGTTTAGACACGCTCTAGCCCTTCCTACACCGTACAAAGACAATCGTGATGACTTGATTAAACCTTTACAACTTGCTGATGTTAGACGTTATATGCAAGTCAAACATGGAGCACAACTTATCAAAGGTATTGAAACTGATGATATGATTACCATTCGTGCTTACGAAGAGTTAGCTAAAGGTAATTATCCAATTATTGTATCTGCGGATAAAGATGCACAACAATCTCAAGGTATAGAAGTACTGGATTTTACACAAGAAGAGTGGGTTGGTAAGGTGATTCCTGATGTAGGATCACTGTGGAAAGTTATAATTGGTAAGGGACCAGCTACTGATATCAAAGGTGACGGTCTGAAGTTCTTAGCTTATCAGGTACTCGCAGGAGATAAAGCTGATACATATTGTGGCTATAAATTATCGCAAATTAGCTATGGTCCAGCCAAAGCATTTAAAGCACTAGAGAATGCTAAGACAGAGCAGGAAGTGCTACAAGTATTGATCAGTGAATTCAAGCGCCTATATCCAGAACCTTTTAATTATACTGATTGTCACGGTGTAGAGCATACTGAAGTTGAATGGTTTGATATGCTAGAATTATACTGGACTTGTGCATACATGAAACGTAGTAGAGATGATTTGAGCAGTTTCATTCAGTTCGCTGCTGAAAGAGGTGTTTATGTCAATTAAAACTACTAAATGGTATAGACTAGATAACACAGGCTTTACCAATGGTGAATCATGGTTTGATGGACTTCGCTATTCAACATTTGATGAAGCTAAAGAAGCGTATAAAGAAAGACGTTGGACAGAAACAGGTGACATGGTTAAATGGAGAATTGCAGAGATTGTTGTAACTAAAATTCATGCTGATCCATGCAATCCAGAATTACAAACTGAAAAAATTACTCATGAAAGGTATCTGTATGTCAACAAAGATTACACTCAAGAAACCTGAAGAACCTTTGATTTACCGTTTAAGAAAACGTGCAGAGATTCGTAGGAATATTACAACTCGTAAATCAGTGCAAGAGGGAAAACCAGACAGAATTGCTGATCTACTTGAAGAGGCTGCAAATGAAATTTATCGATTAGAAACTCTAGTTGGCGAACTAGACGATATTGCTGATCGATTAGAACGAAGGTTACAAGCTAATGACGATTGATCTATACAACACAGCAGATGTTAAAAAAGTACGAGAAATACTTACAAAAGAGCAAGACAATAAGTGTGCTGTAACTGGTTTAGATATTCCTGTGAAGCAACATGTACTTGATCACGCACATGATGAAACTCAGTTAGTTCGTGGTGTATTACATCGTCAGGTTAATGCTTTTGCGGGTAAAGCTGAAAATGCTTTTACACGATTGATTGCTTGGTGGTATCCTAATGATTTACCTACACTGCTTAGAGAGTGTGCAGACTATCTTGAGAAAGAACCTGATACTCGCTACAGGCACAACGGCTGGATCAAAAAGATTAACACTGAATTTAATAAGCTAAAAGAAGCACAAAAAGATTTAGTGTTGATTGCTTTAGGTAAAACCGCAGGTAAAAATGCTACAGAGAGGAAAAAGTTATTTCAATCTGCAGTATTGACAAAGCAGTTCAGCTATGATACACTGCGAGATATTATTAACAAAACAAAGGAGTTGTGATGCAAGTAACCGAAGTTAAAAAGAATATTTGGCGGAAGGATCATTATGCTCCTGAGATGAGCGATCTAATTGGACGAGTATTTACAAAAGTAATCAACAATGGTGACGAGCTTATTCTTGAAAATGAAAAAGAATATTTTAAGTTTTATCACGAACAAGATTGCTGTGAGTCTGTATCAATTGAAGACATTGATGGTGATTTAAATGATCTGATTGATTCACCTATTCTATTTGCAGAAGAATCTTGCAATGATGATCCAAACGCAAGTGAGTCAGGTACATGGACGTTTTATAAATTAGCAACAGTTAAAGGATGGGTTGATATTCGTTGGTACGGTTCATCCAATGGTTATTATTCTGAAGGTGTAAATCTAAGATATGGTAAATACGAAAATGAAAATTAAAATCATTAAATGCAATGATGCTTTACTTTGGTATAACAAACGAATTGGTGAAGAATTCGTAGTGCAATATATTGAAGATAAAGCTTATTGGACAAGAGAAGGTGGTACATACAATGCTTTGAATTGGGTGTATAAAGAAGATGCAACTATTACAGAAGGAAACTTAGAATGAAGTATACAGAAGATATGATCAAAACTATTCTTGAAATGAAACTTTCAGGTTTCTCTTCACGGGAGATTGCAGCAGCTTTAGGTATCAGTAAATCAGGAGTGAATTATTCATTTCAACGTTATGTACCATTGCAATACGATCCACAAGATGTAGCATTTAAAGACACTGGTCCTAAAGTGCTAATATTTGATACTGAAACTGCAGCTGCTACTGCACTTACATTTGGTCGATTCAAAGTTAATTTATCGCAAGATAATATTCTAGACAACGGTGGTTGGATTCTTTGTGCTTGCTGGCGCTGGTTGGGTGAATATGAAACACATAGTATTTATCTGACACCAGATGAAGTTCTTGCTAAGGACGACAGTCGTATTGTTGCGAAGCTATTTGAGCTATATGAAGAAGCTGATGCTGTACTGGCACACAACAGTTTAGGTTTTGATCATAAGGTAGTAAGCGCACGAGCACTGTACAATAATTTTCCACCACTACCAAAAGTTAAAGTACTGGATACTCTTGCACTAGCTAAAAAGCATTTTAAACTACCAAGTAATCGTTTAGATTCCATTGGTGAATTCTTAGGTCTTGGTCGCAAGCTATCTACAGGTGGAATTACACTATGGCGACAAGTGCAAGAAGGCGATGTCGAAGCTATGAAAAAGATGACAACCTACTGTGAACAAGACGTAGATTTGTTGTATGATATCTATATTCGTTTACGCCCTTATGGTTCTGCAGGTTCAGACTACAATGCAGCTTTATATTACAACGATGATCAAACTCGTTGTAGAACTTGCGGTAGTACTGATGTTGAACATACTGGTCGTAACGTAACAACATCAGTCAGTATTTTTGAGGAAGTTCGTTGCAATGAATGCGGTGCAGTTCATCGTACTCGTACAAGTACAGCATCAAAAGAAAAACGAAAAAGCTTGATTGTGTAAAAGCAATTCATGCTATAATTACTGCTAGTTCCAAACCCCGAGTAACGCTCGGGGATTTTTACATCTTGAAAGGAAATCAAATGCGACCTTGGGTAAATTGGTTGGTAAATCACAACATGAAATTTGTAGTTTATTTGGTATGGCTAATTATCCTGCCATTATTTCTACTTGCTTATGCAGAAAATGCAGCAGATGATGCACTTGCAGAACTAAACGATATTCAAAAACTAAAGAAAGGTGCTCTATGATCGATTCATATAATATTTCAGATTTTCAAGTAGACTGTTATGCTTTCAATGAAATTGCAAGTAAACACAATCTTACTACACTAAAAGATATTGAATTTCAATACAATCTTATTGCAGAAGAAACCAAAGAGATTAAAGACAAAGGTATCGATAAGAATAACGTCAAAGAAACACTTGATGGCGTTATCGATGTAATGGTTACTGCACTTGGTCTATTGCAGAAGCTAGAGTATCTAGGTGTTGACGCAAACAAGGCGATGAAAGACACTGCCGAGAACAATCTAACGAAGTATCCTGCCAAAGAACTAACTGCAATTCAAACTGCACAAAAGTATGAAGAAGATGGTATTCCGGTTACTGTAGAATATAATTCAGATTACGAACTATTCGTTATTAAAAACTGGAATGATAAAGTTATGAAACCAATTGATTTTGAATCAAACGATCTGTCTAATTGTATTCCTACAGAATTACTACAGAAAGGATTTGTAGATGAATAAGTATAAATTTGATAATGGATCTATCTATGAATATCAGTCAGATGAAGATGCCCCTGATGGTGATTGTAGTAAGTGTGCTTTTCGTAACGAGTCGAACGGTTGTATTGAATCTCAAAGATATGCAGATTGTTCAGACAAAGATATTATTTGGCTTAAAGTACAAGAGGAACCAATGAAAAGTATTACACAAGAAATCAAAGACTGGAAAGCACCGGATGTAATTGCCGAACAAACTCCCGGTACTAAATATGATCAAGGTAAGCTTCAATATACATTAGTACCTCCGTATGCATTACAAGAAGTTGCGCGTAATCTAACTGAAGGTTTGAAGAAGTACAAAGAGCGTAACAACTGGCAGAAGGTAGAAGGTGCAGAACAACGTTATATGGATGCTCTTATGAGGCATTTTGAAGCCATTAGAAGGGGTGAAATCTATGATGTAGATAGTAGTGACCCAACTATCAGTCACATGTCTGCTGTAGCCGTTAATGCAATGTTCTTGCTTGAGTTTATGTATAATCCAGAGTTGAAAGGTAAAGAATGACTTTTCTATTAATTATATCTGCAATTATCACGATATTTGTTGTAGTAGTACTTTATGCTGCAACACATAAACTGATTCAAGATCATAAAAAATTACATTCTGTAGATACAGATGAAGATCTTGATTTACCTAAATCCGTGTGATATAATCACTATTCTCTTAATTTTTAAAGGTAGTAAATGAAAAAATTAAAATTCCCACCACGACCAAATGCAATTGTTGCACTATGTGTAATTTCAGAATCTGAGATTATCCGAGTAATGCCCAATTATTCAGCAGAGTTTGAAAATGAAGAGATTAAGTTTAAAAGCTTTCTATATTCATTAGGTATGGATATTAACAAACCATTCCAAAGGCAAGACGGACTACAACATCGCAATCGTTTGAATGAAATTGTAGTTTGTAGTCGATGGGTTGGTGAAGAGAGAATCGATGAAGCTTGGATTTATAGTGGATACGCTAGTAAAGCTGCCATTGATAAAGCAAGTGGAAGTAAGCTGACAGAAGATCTATATCGTGCAAGGTATGAGACACAAGATGCTCAGGAAATGCTAGAGGCACGGGATCGCTATAATACAATCACAGAGGAAGAATAAATGCTAGAAAAGCACCTGTTGCCAATCAACGAAAGACAAGAACCGATTGAATTTGCAGATCAACAACTAAAGGTATTTTGGTTACCTGATGAAATTAAAGTAGAGAAAGATATTCAAGACGTATTGGTAAACTTTACACCTGCAGAAAAGCATGCTGTAATTACTACGTTGAAACTATTCAGTATCTACGAAACACATGCAGGTTCTGAATATTGGGGTGGACGATTTAAGAACATGTTTGATGGTGCAGAATTTCACCGAATGGCTTCTGTCTTCTCCATGTTTGAACTCGCAGTACACGCACCGTTCTACAACAAGATTAATCAGCTATTGCATATTGACACACCAGAATTCTATACTTCATATTTAAATGATCCTGTGTTAAAACAACGTGTAGATCACATTGGTGCTATCATTGATGATCCAGATGATTTAATTTCATTAGCTGGTTTCTCTATGGTTGAAGGTGTGATTCTTTACAGTAACTTCGGTTTCTTGAAGCACTATCAATCACAAGGTAAAAATAAACTGATGAATGTTGTCAGAGGAATCAATTTTTCAGTACGTGACGAGAACTTCCATTCTGCAGCTGGAGCATGGGCTTTCCGTTATAAGTTGGAACAACTAAAAGCTACAATGTCAGTAGAAGCCTTTGCTGAACTGAAGTCCAATATTGAAAAGAAGATTCGTGAATTAGCGCATAAGTTGTATGAACATGAATGTCATATCATTGCTAAGTTATTCGAACAAGGTGAAATCAAAGGTATCACTGCACATCAATTAGAGAATTTTGTACAATCAAGAATTAACGAATGCTTGAAACAACTTGGATTTGAAAAGGAATATGATGTAAAATATGACCCAATTAGTTCATGGTTTTATAAAGGTATTAATGATTATCAATTTAATGATTTTTTCTCAGGTCAAGGCAGAGAATATAATCGAAATTGGGATGAATTAGGATTTGTATGGAAGGCAGCAGAATGAGTAAGAATATTTATAAAGAACTAAGCGAAGAACGTAAAAAACTACAAGAGCAAGATTTAGTGCCTCAATGGTACACCACGGCTGGTTATCAGATGTTCAAAGAGAAATACGAATGGGATACCAATGGTCGTTCTGTTCGTGGTCAATTTGAACGGATAGCTTCTACTGCAGCAAGACATGTTCCGATGCTTCCTGAAGCTGAAGCAAAGTTCTTTGAGCTACTGTGGAAAGGTTGGTTATCACCGAGTACACCAGTGTTAGCAAATATGGGAACAACTCGCGGTATGCCTGTATCTTGTTCTGGCACAATTGCTACTGACTCCATCGACGGTTTCTATAGTAACTTGCATGAAGTTGCTATGTTGACTAAGAATGGTTTTGGCACTGCATCAGACTTCAGTAACATTCGTCCTCGTGGTTCTAAGATCAGCATCGGTGGTAAAGCTAGTGGTGTATTGCCTGTGATCAAAGAGCACGTTAATGCTATGCGTAATGTTGCACAAGGTACTGCACGTAGAGGTGCATGGGCTTGTTATCTAGATATTGAACATGGTGATTTCAATGAAGTAGTCGATCATATTTCTGCAGAACCCGATGATTTGAATATCGGTTGGACAATTCGACAATCATTCATTGATCGTTTGGATGCTGGTGATACAGAAGCTATTACTCGATTCCAGAAAGCCATGAAAGTAAAAATGGTGACTGGTAAAGGTTATTTCTTCTTTGTAGACAAAGCAAATGCTAAACGTCCGGTAATATACAAAGATTTAGGTCTGATGATTAATAACTCTCAGTTGTGTTCTGAGATTATGTTATTCAATGATGAAGAGCACACATATACTTGTGTATTATCATCAAAGAATGCTTCTAAATATCCCGAATGGAAAGATACAGACGCTGTATATTGGGCTACTATTTTCTTGGATTGCGTTGCTAGTGAATTTATTGAAAGAGCACAAGGCGTACCGGGATTAGAAAAAGCTGTACGGTTTACTATCAAAGGTAGGGCTTTAGGTTTAGGTCTATGTGGTATTCATACATTGTTCATGCAAGAGAGTCTACCGTTTGAAAGCTTTGACGCACATAGATTGAGTCAAGAGATTCAAAAGCATATCGATGAAGAATCATTAAGAGCTTCAAAAGACTTAGCTAAACTATTAGGTGAACCTGAGTGGTGCAAAGGTTATGGTGTTCGTAATACACATCGTATTGCAATTGCACCTACTAAATCTACTGCACTATTAATGGGTGGTATCTCAGAAGGTATAAATCCCGATCCTGCAATGAGTTATACTCAAATGACAGCAGCTGGTGAAGTTGATCGATTAAATCCTGTGTTACTTGAACTTATGAAAAAGAAAGGTGTTTATACCAAGAAACATGTTCAAGAAATTACAGATAAACAAGGATCTGTTCAGCATGTAGATTGGTTAACTGCAGAAGAAAAAGAAATTTTTAAAACTGCATTTGAAATCAATCAAAAAGCTGTGTTAAGATTAGCTTCTGCACGTAGCATGTATATTGATCAATGGCAATCATTGAATTTATTCTTTGCTGCAGATGAAGATCCTGCATGGATTGCTGAAGTTCATTCTGAAGCTTTCCGTGATCCTAATATCTTAGCGTTGTATTACATTTATACTCAAGCTGGTGTACAAGCCAGTAAAGGTGAATGTGAAGCTTGTATGTAATCGAAAGGAAATAAATGAAAAATCTAGTAATCTTTAAAGCGCACTGGTGTCAGCCGTGTAAGATGTTGGCAAAAACAATTGCCGATACTGACCTTGGTATCCCCGTAAATACAATCGACATTGATGCTGACCCAACAGCTACAACTGAGTTTAATATTCGTGGAGTACCTACCGTACTACTCATGGATGATATGCAAGTTGTACGCCGTAGAAGCGGTTATATGACTGCAGAACAATTGAAAGAGTTTATAGCTGATTAAACTACAGACGTAAAAATACCCCTCAGAAGATTCCGTAAGGTTTCCTCTGAGGGGTTTCTTTTATGCTTGAATGCCGTTTAAATAAACAGTTTTACCGTTTTGTTTTACTGCAGTTAATACTTGACGTTTTAAATTATCAGGATTATATGACACATGCACCCAACCTGAATCTGGAACACCTTGTGTAAAAAACTCAAGAATAACCTGTGTGAACTCAAAGTTATCTGCAAGGTATTGTGCAAGTTCTACATTGGATACACCGGGAATCTCAATATCAGCAGCTTGACCTTTGCAATGATCAGACGTTCTAACGCCACCAACGGCTGCATTTACGTCTGGACTACGGTAGGCACTATTGACCTTAATTCCGCGCTTGTAGGCATCTCTAAGTGGCTGCAATACGTTCTCACAAAGCAACTGAAGATTGTCCAGTGCTTCTTGATCTGGTGTATTGTCCATGTTCTTACGCAGAGCAATTTCACTCTTGGTTAATTCTTCTAAAGAGAAGTTTTGAGTTAAGTTCATTTATTATCCTTTAAAGTAGGCCATGCTTCTCTCAGCGTTCTTGAATCAAGGGCGTGACCATCAGCTTTTCTCGCCATGTCTGTAAGAGCAGTTGTACACTCTGTGAATACGGTTGTTGCGGTTGCTGCGTAGTCTCTAACGGAGCTACTGGTAGAGTTAGAGATGGTGGTGCTATTACGGGTGTTGTAGTCCCGCAACCACTCAAGCTGACTGTTAGCATCAGCAGCGGCAGCAGCATTTTTACTAGCGATAGTTTGTGCTTGTTTAAGTGCAGCATCTTTTTTCCTTTGTAATTCATTAGAATCATCTGCAGCTTTTTGTGTAGCTACAGTAAGAGCATTTGCATGAATAGTTTCAATCTCGCTGATCTTTGCATCCATTCTCAAACCTTGTACATAAAATCCGCACACAAAAGCTATTGCAGTAAGTATTACAGTTATGTACTTCATGTTATACTCCTTGTGATGGTGGAGGTGGTCTTACAACAGGCGCTCTAGGTGCAGATACTTGAGGTGAAACCACAGATGTATTAACTTGCGGTGTTGTAGAATTCATTGTTCCTCTGATGTATGCAGTAGCTGCCATAAAAGCAACGACAATACTACCCATTGCTGCAGTAAATGTAGTAGCTAAACCCATGACCAAATTAATCTTTTCTGTACTTATAAAAGGTAGGCACATAATCAAGATGATAATAAAAGGTAGAAACATCGCTGCCCATGCCATCAATCTTTGTTGATCTGCAAGCTTATCCATGTTTTCAATCTGCAGCATTCTTTCACTGCGATTTAATTCATCATCAGTTACTATACCGTCATGGTTTGTGTCAAATTGCTCATATATAGAATTAGTTTCTAATTTCTTTGACATAATATTTTAATACGTTAATTATCTAAAGAAGAATGCTAAGAATAAATAGCAGATATATAGCATTACACCTAATAAAGAATATAAAAAGATATTTTCAGCCACTGCTTTTCTATGCAATCTTTGTCTGATTTCAGCTTTCTTTCTCTCTAGAGTAATCTTCTTGCGTTCATCAATCATCTCTAAATAAGCTTGTTCACCGTAAGTTAATTTAATCATAAGCATTAACTCATATTCTTGCTTGATGATTGTCTTGCGTCTGATTAGATTATCTAAAGCTTCTTGCTCAACAGAACCACTATGTAATATCTTTTTAAATAAAGATGGTTTATTGCTTTCTTCAACGGCTTGTTTTATATCTGATGAAGCTTTAAAGAACTTACCTAGTGCTCCAGATACTTCGTGCAATTCCCTACCTACTTCAATACCCTGCTTAACTGCATTATAAGCTGCAGTAGCTAATGCAAATGCACTTACTGGATCTATCATCTTACACTCCAAGCATTAATTTGATTACATTTGTAATACCAATTGCTTGAGATAGTACTACAAGTACTGCACCAATTGCTAAGTATTTGATTTGATTTAAAGTATTTTCGATACCAGTTAGAGAGTTGCGTAGATCTGTTGAAATGTCTTGAAGTTTCTTTAGTTCTTCTGCATGATCTTCAACTTTTAGTTCTAATTTAATAACACGATGTTCAATTTGTTCTGACATAGGAAACTTTCACGGTACTGCATAAAAAATAAAAATGGGCTACCCGAAGGTAACCCATGTGCTAATTGATATTATACCATTAGTATTGATGTTAATCAAGATAAATCTGCAATCAGAATACTCAATTAGGCCAAATAAGTGCAGGTAGATCTGGTTCAATTCCTGCATAAGCTGTAGGAAGAGGTCTAGTACCGTCTTCTACTTTTGATAGAATTATGTACAATGCAGACCAAGTTGCATCGCGAGCTTCTACACAATATTGACCTTCAGTTTTAAATACAGGTACTGTAGAGGTGGCGTATGTGCAAGCTGATAAAATACCGTCATAGTTACGAGTTTTAGCAAAATCATCTAGACGTTTTTGAACATCATTGATGATATTTGTTTTTAAAACTTGCATTTTATCTGCAGTAACTTTTGCAATTGCTTCTTCTTCTTGCTCTTCTACAGTATGCACAATACCTTCTTCATCTGTGTACTCTGTAAACAAAGATACAATCTTCCAAGTTTGTTGCCAAGTACCTTTAGAAGTTAATTCTGGTTTATCTTCAACGCATGTTTGAATCGCAGCATCATGATCAGGTTTAGGCACAGGAAATACAATAGAGTATTCATCTGGAGCTTTAAACGGAAATGGAAAACTTGTATTAGGAAATGCTGATCTAATCTCAGATTCACTAACCGGATATTGTTTTGTTTGTGTATTAATATACATTATAGTTCCTTTAAGATAAGCCCTCGGTTAAGAGGGTTGTTAGATTTAAGCGATTGCAAGATAAATGTAGTTACCACCTGAAGCATTAATTTCAGCTGGCGCTGTACTGCTGATTTCAAAACCTGCACTATATGGGTCAATGTAATCGGTAGTTGTTACTTCAGCGGCTGTGCTATTCAATACTAAATACGGATCATTTCCGGTAGTTATACCACGAGCACTATCCCAGAAATACCAAGCACCTGTTGAATCAGTACGTCTAATGAGAACAAACCGAGCACCAGCAGTAAACCCGCAGTTAATTTGTTTTGTTGTTCCTGTACCCACATAAGTACCAACTTTTGATACACCCGGACAAGACGCAAAGAGATAAGATATGTAACTATAACCAGAAACATAACTAAGTGGTGTATAAGTACTATCTGTAGCTGGAAGATCACTTATTGCAAAAAATGCATCAGTTGCGTTCAAAGCTCCGGCAGATGTCGAAGTTCCGGGTTGATATACGAAAGATGCAAGTGTAGTTGGACCTGTTCGAAATTTATTGATTATCAACTCAGGAACTACTTTTAAGTTGTGAGTTAAAGTTGGTTTTGTACCTGTTCCTGTAAAACAAACTGCATCAAAAAAGCCGGGAGCGCGACGAAAATTTAAAAATACATCACTATTAGATTCCAAATTAAAAGGCATTTGAAAACCTGTGTTGTCCCATGCTCTGGCAAAAGCAGAGGAATTTTCAAGGTCATTCGTGTTTGTGTAAATTATACGTGCATCCCCGTTTGTCGGTGTTGTGACTGTTCCCCGCAACCTGTCAATGACTACCTTTCCATAACCTGTCCTCATTGTTGCAATTTGCATGTCTACGGGAAAGTTTGTAGTAATCGTTGTTCCTGTTGCACCACTGCTGATGTTAGGACTAAACACCTTAGTAGCATCCGTAGGCACTTTCATCGGGCCACGGCGGATGGCGATGTAGATGTATTGAACGCTTCCGGAAGGAGGCCCATAGCGGAATCCGGTTGCATCTATCAAAACGGCTTGAGACGTAATATTTGAATCTTCTGCGGCAGAAGTATTTGGATATAGATTTTTTTGAATATCATAGCTGGAACCAAGCCCACGCATGTTGTCAACTATCTGCCAATTTCCGGTTGTGCTTACAGGCTTCAACAAAAGTAGTTGAGGCTCCCACCCTAAGTTTGTATAAACACTGCCCGTACCGCCCGGACCTGTAAACGACCCACACGAAATCACATTGTCCGTACCAGTCAGACCAAAGCCTCCTGCGTTGTGGGCGAACAGATACATAACATAGGTAACTCCATTTTGATTGACAGCAACACCAGAACCAGCGACATCAAACGCATTAAGTTTGATTGTGCTTGTAGTCCCCATCGCGCTAACCAAAGAAGTATCCGTGGCTGCATTTGTCAGGTTCAATGCAAAATTAGGCCCGCCCTTATAAACAGGAGTTGCATCGCTTGTTCGAGCAATAACACACCAGTTGCTTGTAGTGGATGTTGCCTTGACAGTAACAAAACCGGGGACTGCTGCGAGGTTATGTGAAATCAAACGATTTGTTGTACCATCTCCAGTATACGTCACCACATCAAAGAACTTTGGAGCCTTGCGGAAACTCCACGATACTAGATTTGCAGAAGTAGAAGTAATCAATCCATCCGAAAAACCATTATTATTAAATTTAAATACACCAGATGAAGTTCCTTGTGCATCAGTTGAATTTGTAGAAAGTCTTTTTGTATCACCTCGTGCAGTATCCCATAGATAATGCCAGTTACCTGCTGATCTATTTTTTGTCCAAACTAGACCACCGTTAGTAGTAGTATATTGAAAAGTGTTGGTTGATGGAAAAGCTCTACCTGCACCCCAGATGATTCTAACAGCGCCGCCGCCGCCACCAGCAAGAGGGTTAGTTGTGTATGTACCACCACCACCGCCGCCGAAAACAGCGCCGCCGCCACCAGCAGTAAGAGAACCGTTAGTTCCTCCTGAACCACCACGACCACCTTTAGTAGCTTCTGAAGTACCTGTACCACCTGCACCACTTGGACCTTCACCAAAAATACCTACACCACCGCCTTGAGCACCCATGGTATTTGTATAATCAGACAATGAAGAAGCTGCACCGCCGCCACCACCGGAACCACTAAGACCTGCGTTACCTGTGACAGCTGAACCACCGTTACCAGTATAACCACCAGCACCACCGCCGCCGGGATATGTTGCACCAGAATATGCTCCTGTAGTACCGTTACCACCGTTACCACCACCGTCTCCAACAAAGCTACCACCTGTACCACCAGCACCCGATGCGGAACCTCCTACCAGACCGGCTCCACCACCGCCACCTTTAACTGTAGTTGCGTTAATGAAATAACTATCACCACCGGCAGTACCAGACGGAGTACTTGACCACCAACCAGCAACTCCACCAGCACCTACAACAACTGTATATGTATTTCCGGGAGTTACCGCAATGTTGTTTTTCCATCCTAGTCCACCACCGCCACCAGAACCACCGGTTGGATAAGGTACATCACCACCACCGTTAGTAGTAGAACCAGCACCGCCGCCTCCGACAGCTACAACAGAAACTGAAGTAACCCCGGCAGGAGCAGTCCAAGAATACGTACCGGGTGTAGTAAACATTGCTTCATTATAAACGTTACTAAGGTCAATACCATTATTAATGGTTTGCATTGAACCATTACCTGTATAAATATAAGTACTGAAAAAATCTTCGATGTAGTTAACAGGACCAGAAGCAGCACCAGCTGCTGTCATCAATATATTTTTTGCTGACATAATTCTCCTTATTTAATATCTTTTGCAAGCACAAGACCATTCCAAGTAGTACCTGCGTCATGCGTATAGAAACCTAGAATATCTCTACCTGCAGATGTCAACGTAGGTGCTGTACCACCTGCCCACTTGATGTTTGCCCACCATGTAATCGTGAATGCACCAGCGTTAGTTAATTCTAAAATTAAGCTGCGGGTAGAACCTGCAGATGGAACGTTGGTAACTGAAAATGTAGTATTTGCAGCTACTGTTCTTGTGAAGAAACTACCCAATGCAGTGTCAATTGCGCCATTAGCTAAAACAACTTTAGTCTCTAATGGTGATACAATTGTCTTGTTAGTTAATGTCTGTGTACCAGTTAAAGTTACATCACCTGAACCAGCTACAAGTTGCCAGTTAGTTGCATCGGCAGAAGGATCTGTTGTACCTGCACCAGCAATCTTTCTGCGATAGCTTAGGAATGTAATCGGACTGTATGTAACAACACCTTGTGCGTATGTTGTACCACTGACCCAAAGAGTAGTATTTGCAGTTGCAAGAGCAGCAGCAGCGGCAGCTTCAGCTTGTGTTTCAGCAGTACTAGCAGCAGTTGCATTTGCGTTAATCTCTGCAGCGACTAAGTTAGCTTGATCACCGAATGTTGGTAATGCACCAAGAAATGCATCAGCGCGATCTGCGAAGTTAAGCGGATCTTCTCTACTAGGAGGTGTAGGTAATGTTGTAATTGTTGTCATATTATGTTAGTCCTTCAATCTCTAAACTATATAAACTATTATTTGGATATGCAATATCAAGTGAAAATTCTTTGAAGAATCCGTATACAATCAACGCTTCTTCAAACTGTGGATTATCAGATGCAACCCAAACAGCTGGTGTAGCTCTGATTGAGCTTAGATATGAATGCACGCGATTTAGTTGAGTATTCTCTAAGAAGAATTGACAGTTCAATCGTTTGCTGTATGCTCGTTTTACAAAACTTGTAGTTCCAAATTCGTCTGTTTCTTTTACTGAATAATCTAGAATACCAGCAGAAGCACCATATTGAGTTTGACCCAATGTAGCTAAATCTCCAGCAACTACTTGTGCTACAGAAACTTGTACACCTGTGGAATTAGTAAGTTCAATGGTGATGTGTGCATTAACATATGCAGGTAAACCAGAGAATACAACTTGAGTTCTTTTGAGTAGTGGATCTAAGAAGAAATAATCGTACCAGTTTGTTACGTTACTACCAGATAAACCAGCAGAGTTTTCATATACAATAGGACCAGATAATCCATCTCGAATTGTAATGTTGATTACAGCGGCATCTACGTTAATTAGAGCTAACGAATTAAATACAGCACCGGGAGCATATACAGTTGTTAAACTTGTAGTAGCGGTAGTACTTGTACTAACCACTTGGTCAAACATTGCGTATTGATTGGTAGCACCTAATTCTAACCACCAAGTAGGTGATGTATCAGGCGTATGATTTAAGTTAGTAGCTTGTAAAGATTCCCAACGTAATCCGTTGTATGATACAATTGCACCTAACGCATACGTTGTACCAGATGACCAGTTACTTTCAGCATTAACTGCAGTTGTACTAATCAATTGGCTATTTTGAAATGTTATGGGTTTTAAGACCTTCATTTTATTCCTTATAAAGAAAAGGGAGAATTAACTCCCTCTTCATAGATTAGACAGCAGTAGTAACTTGTACGCTTCGACCATCAGGAATTACTCTATCAAGTAACTTAGCAGTCTTTGCGTTGTGTTGTACATCAGCACGAACTTCAGCACGAAGCATTACAACTTCTTGACGAAGAGTTTGCAACTCAGTAATCAACTCAGAATTACCAGATAGTAAGCCTGCAGTTTGATTAGCTGTATAAACATGTCCACCTTCATTAAAGTTAATGAGTTCTGGACCTTGTTCACCAACCAAAGCCAAACCACCGGGATAAGCACCACCAGAAGCATAACCACTGATTTTCTTTAGGTAGTTCCAATCGGTATCTGTTTGAGTTCCTACTGTTTCAGTTACAATCGCTCTGATTTCAGTATCAGATAAACCGCTTTGTCTTAAAGAGGTATATAGATTAGATTTCTGAGCTTCGGTGCCTCCAACAACAGCTTTAATAGCAGTAGGAGCTTCTGCAGCAGCTTGTGCAGTTACGTTAGAACGAGCAGTAGTTTCATTACCAATTGCATTTGCTAGAGCTTGCATTGCAGTCGCTAGACTTACGATTGATGTATCTACACCCCTAATAACATCAATCTGCAATTTAGCAGTTTCTAAGATACCGTCTAGAGTTAACTGCTGATTTTGTAAATCAACAATTTGTTGCTCTAATAAAGCAATCTGATCTTCTACAGCTTTAAGAGTTTTCTCTTCAGTTGTTAACTGATTGTCTGTAACCTTTTGTAATGTAACAAGTTCGTTTGCGAGTAAAATACGATCACGATTAGAATCAGCTTTAGTCTTATAATAAGTCTTATCTAGTGTGTTACGTACTGTTGAAATTGATTCAGCTAATTTATCAGCATCAGGTAAAGCACCTGTAGTCAAAGCAGCAGATGCACTTCGTGAGATAAAACTTCTAGCTGCACTAAAACCAATTGCAGAAGTAGAATCAACTTGACTAAAGAGTTCCTTAATGTTACTGTTTAAAGTATCAAATAAAGATTTTAAATCATTGATTGAACTCTGAATAGAATCACGTAAAGTTCTGCGAGTTTCAATTGCAGTTTGCTTGGCACTGATTTCAGCAGCTAGACTTGCTTTCTGAGCTTCAATAGATCGTTGTAGAGCAGAATAAGTATCATCTGTAGTGCTTATTGTATTTTGCAAATAAACTTCAGCAGCGGCTTTAGCAGCAGCCTTAGCAGCTTCAGTGAGAGCTTCAGTAACATCAGAAACGCCTTCCTTTAAATCTTCAAGAGCTTTAATTTGATCATATAATGCACGATTACTTTCATGCAATTGAGCACGTTCTCTGTTACGAAGTTCAACTGTGTTACCTTGTAGTTCTAACAATCGAGTCTCTAAACCGTAACGTTCGTCCATTGCACTGTTGTAAATTTGTACAAGTTGTTCTGCAGTAGCACCTGCACCAAGTACAAGTTCAGCCATTGCGTTACTAGATTTAGTTAATAACTCTTCAATTTTCTTGACTTTATCTTCGTCGCTTAAACCATCTAAGACTAAACCTAGTTGATCAATGTCAGGATGAACTTTAACATCACCAACAGCCATTGTAAACGTCTTGACTTTATCGGTAGATAATCCCAAAGACTCAGCCATTTGTGCAGTAGAAGTTCTAATTGCAGTAAAGGCAGATTCAAGTGCAGAAGATTGTTCTGTAACACCTTGACTTGCTACGTTGTAGCTTGGACCACTAAACAATGTACCGCTTGTGCGTGTCAAATCGTAAGATTGAACATTACCTGTACCAAGAGTACCTGTTAAGCCGCCACCTACTGTTTTAGTTGACTTGAATACACCTAAAGCATTTAGTGCAGCTACGGCAGCTAGAACATACGGACCAGCAGCCATTGCCATTTGACTTGCACTAGCACCAGCGTTAAAAGCAGCAGAGGTAGCACTGCCAGCTGATGTAACAGCTGCACCAGTTCCAAAATTAGCGGCAACACCTTGACCAAATGCAGAAAGCGAAGCACCAACTGTTGAACCACCTAAAGCAATACTACCTAGATAGTTTAAACCACTACTAACCAATTTGTTTGTGGCAGCACCAGCAACATCGACAACTGCCTTAACTAAAACTGTGATTGGTTTTTTAAGTTCTGCTGTCACTAGATCTCGAAGTTTTTTACCACCTGCTTTTCCACCTTCAAATAAAGCGGTTACAATACTATCGGTAACACTTGTTTTGATATTCTCAAATTGTTTTTGAAAGTCTTGTGCAGCCTTTAAATTTGTTTCTTTATCTAAATTCTCGCGTTTAATCAAAAACTGTTGATATGCTTCTGATAATAGATCTGACTCAGCACCTTTCATTAAACCAAGTGATTTTATACGAGTTTTTTCTTTTTCATATTCAAGTTCAGTTTTTCTAAGTGCTAATAATTTTTCAACTTGTTTCTCTTCTAAACCAATTAATGAAAGTTTATAATCGTAAAGATCAGAATCTTCTTGTAAAGACTTTGTGGTAAGTTTAGCTGCATCCAGTTGTTTAGCACCTGCTTCAACTAATTCGTTACGAGTCTTGATTACAGCTTCACTAATCTTCTTCTGAAGTTCTAATTCATCAGCAACTAACTCTTCAGCATGCGCTCTTTCAATTGCACCTGCGATTGCTATTTTTAGATACTGAGGATAGTTCTTAAAATCAGGATCAGCAAAAATATCTAATGCCATTTTTTGTGCTTTAGTGTAATTTTCCTGTTCTTTAGTAGCAGAATTAGTAAGTGAAGATATTCTATTTAAATATTTCTCAGCATCTCTTTCAAGTCTTCGTTGCTCTTTGGCAGCGTCTGTACTATCTTTCTTGGATTTCTTAATATCTTCTTCAAACTTTTTAACATCAGAAGCGTTCTTAGCTTTTGTATTACCAAGTTCTTTTTCTGCATCAATCTGTTTTTGAATACCAGCAATAGTTGCTTTTGCAACTTCAATCGAATTCTTACGATATTGGTCGGTCATGAAACCACTACCAGATTGTAGATCTGCTAATTCTTTTTGCGCTTCAATGAGTTTTGTTGCAAGGGGTATAGCTCGACCCCAATTTAAAATATTATTCCAAACATCGCTAGTTACTTTTACTAGACCTGCAAAGAATGATTCAATATAACCTGCATCCTTTTCAACAACACTTGCTGCATTACGAAGAGCACCAGCATAAGCTTCAGTCGCAACTTTAGCTGCTTCCGCATACTTACCAGCAGCTTCTAATTGTTGAATGTGTTTTAAAGTAGCTACATTAATTGTACCTAGTTCTTTAGCAAGAGGAATTAAAGCTTCTAATGGTTTCTCAGCGATCTTGCTGAAGTTTTTAGATAAGTCTTGTGAACTAACACCAAGAATTTTACTTACATTTACGATAGTTGATGCAACAGTCTTTAAATTCTCAGATGTAATACCACCAGCTTTTGCCATGTCTGTTAGAGTGGTGACATAAGAACCTACATTGCCTTTAGAGCCAGCTAATTCTTGTGATAATGCCAATGCAGAATCTTTAGTCAAACCCATAGATGCGCCAGTTAATTCAAGTGAACGACTTAAGGCAGACTCTTCGGAAATAACTTGTTTAAGCGCAATACTGTACGCAATAAACGCAGAAATAGCACCTGCAACGGCTACGCCAGCAATCATTGAAAAAGCAGCACCGACTTTATTTAAAGTACCAATTAAACCAAAAGATTCTTCACCAAACGATGAAATATAGCGTTTACCTTTATCAACAATAAGATTGACACCTGTAATTTTTCCAGCAAAATCCGTGAAAGCTGCACCTGTTGCTACAATTGCACCACCCAATGCAGTACCAACAGCAATTGCTACATCTTTGACACTACTAACCATGCCTGTTGTGGCTTTAGTTAACATATCTCCCATGTCCTTACCGGCAACACCTGCAAGAGCAAACTGGTCACGTAATTGACCACCCTGTTGCAATAATACCATTAAAGGAGATTGACCTGTAGTTAGACCTACAAAAATATCTGTAATTTGTGGACCCAATGCTCTAGATAGATAATCAACTTGACGATTGCCTGAATGTTTTTGTACATCAAGCAAAGCTGTTTTATATTTGTTTAAAGCATCAGCTTGAGCAGAAGCAGTCATACCTGAAAGCTTCAATGCATTTTCAAACTTGATTAATTTGCTATTCGTTGCACTAGTAATATCACCATTTGATTCAGTCAAACGATTTACACGTTCCATTTCAGCTGCGATATATTCATTAGACTTTGCAGCATCATTTTGGGCTTTGATTTGATCGCGCATCAATCCTGTACGGGAAGCATTTGTTCTATTAATTTCTACACTCTGACGAATTAATTTGTCATATTCTGTAGCCAAACCTTTGATGTCTCTACCTTCAATGCCGTATAACGCGATTAGTCTTTCTTTCTCACGTGCTAGATCAACCATTTGTTTTTCAGTTAAACCCAGATTACGATTAAAAAGTGTAGTTACCTCAAGAGTTGTTTTATATTCATTCTGAAGCTTTTGCATCAAACCAATACTTTTATCAAATGGATCACCACCGATTAAAGTACGCTGAGTTTTTAATGTTTGATTAAGAGACAGCATGTCAGCATCTAATGCACCTGCAGCTTTTGCTGTAGCTAAAATAGATGCTTGACCTTTGGAATTACCTTGTGCCATGAACTCCAAAATTAAGTTCTGACGTTCCAATACGCTATTAGATTTGACAGTAGCTTCCGTGCTTTTCTTTTGAGCTTGTTCTAATTTTAATTGAGCAGCTTCAGCTTTAGCAGTACTCTCTGCTGTTTTAGCTTGAGCTTGAGCTAACTTCTCAGACTTAATGGCAGCATCAGCTACAGGTTTATTTACTTTAGATAGTGATTTACCAAGTGCTTCAATTTCTTTAGTTGCAGCTTCTAACTGACTTGTGTCAACTTCAAATACTAGTTTTTCTAAATTTAATGCCATATATTTCTCCGGCTTATTTATCTTACTTATCTAGCTTCTTTATATCAAGCTTTCTTATAAGCACCATTAGTACCAATAAGAAAGCCCCCATACGGAGGCTAATCTTAGTCTTTTTTACTAGACTTCTTTCGTTCTCGTTCAGCTTCTTTAGCGTAAGCAGCCAACGCTTCATAATCAAATCTTTTGATTAAATTTACTTCCCATTCTTCGGGCAATACCCCGATCAAATCAAAATAACTTTTAATCTCTGTATAATTTATTGGATTAACACCAAAGCCATTAGAGCTTCTTGTATTGTGCAAATCAATAAACCATTTCCAGACTTGATAACAGCTTTCTGGTAGTCGAACTATTTCATCTAGTTCTTTAGGTTTTACACCTGTTTGTCTCCAGACACTTTCAAGTTGCTGTTTTAAAGTTGAACTGCCATTTTTCTGATTAAGAGAGAACTCTTGTTTAGCATACTCAATGGCATCATCTAATTCACTCTGGTCGAAAGTTCAGGATTTGACCTGCTTCCTCTGTTACAGCTTCACGAATCCAAGGGTGATCTTTAAAGATACGTTCTGCATTTTCTTTAGTAAAAGGTACATCTTTGCCATTCTCAGCAATACCTTTCCAACCAATTACACGCACTACAGCAGCTTCTACCGCTAGATCTTCAGCTTCTTCTAAAGTCATGTCTTCAGCTTCTTTACCACGACGACGAGCTTGTGTTTCTTTTAGCTTAAATTCTGCATATTTCTTACGTGCATAAGCTTTGACGGTTTTAGATTGATCACCACGAATGGTAATGAAAGCATCAGTACCTTCACCAGTTCCGGGTAGTTTTAGTTCAAAAGTGTAACCAGCTTCTGCAGCTTCACCGTAATTATTTTTGCTTAGGTCAAATGACATAATATGTTTCCTTTCTAGTGTTAAACAAATGAGCTATTAACTCAACGTAAGATCTGATTATACCATGTTTTTAACGTAAAATCAATACCCACAAAAAGAAAAACCCCAAGGTATTAACCTCGGGGTGTTATCTTAGATTAAACTAATGTTGAATCTTGAATCTGAATAGTAGTTGCAGGTAGACCTGCAGTTGAATCAGAGTTCAATAGGGCTTGGAAACTAATAGAAGCAACTAGACCAAGTTCACCATCATCTTTAGCGAAACTACCTAGCTTAACTTTAGGTAGTGTAAAGGTTAGGAAATCAGCAGCAGCTTCAGTACCTGTAGTTAGAGCAAACACGATAGAAACAGCAGTTTCATCATCAAAGTAGTTACGGAAAGTCGCATCTTGGAAGTAAACGCTCATGTTACCATTTACACGAATACGACCCATGAAGATTTCAGCTACAGAGTTTGAACCTACTGCAGTTGCATTTTCCATTGCACGCTCTACAGTGAAATCTGCACTGGTGATTAGAGCTACAGGAGTACCGTTAACAATCATAGCACCGTTAACAGCAGCAAAGATACCGTTAGTACCTTGTGCGGTTGGAGATGAGAAATACTGAGTAGTACCTTTTGCACTTAGATCTTTACCCATGAAGTTAAAGTCTACAGTGGTTAGACCAGTAGCAGGTAGTTGGACGTTCATTGTACCAACACGCATACCAGTAAATACTTCAGATTGTGAAATATCTTGGAACCATTGTTCGATGGTATAAGAATCTTCAGTGTGACCAGTAGCAGGTACGTAAGTTTGCTTACCAACTACAGTAGCAGTTACGGAAGCAATTGGGCCTTCAGCAACTAGAACAGAACCATTTAATACTTGTACAGTAATAGCAGAACTAGTCATGCTCACGATTAGTAGGTTCTTGGATGCGTTAGCAGCATTTAGACCAGCACCAGTTAGACGAATGACGCTACCAACTTTTAGACCGTTTGATAACCAGTCGCCAGCAGCACGAGTAACAGTCCATAGTGAACCAGAAGCTGCGATTGTCACTGAAATACCAGTCACAGCAGAAACAGTAGCGAAATCTTTAGCAACTAAAGACTGCATGAAATCAGAATAAGAATTTGGTGAGAGTTCACCGCTTAGTGTACCATCAGCACTACGGACACCATGACGGAAGTCAGCAAGTTGACGGTCAGTACGAATTTCGTTGGATTCGTAAGATTCTTTAGTTAGGTTGAAGTCAGCAGTTACGCGACGAACTTGTTTACCACCAGATGCACCAGCAGCAGTACCCCATGTGCTTTCTTTCTTGTAAGCAACTACTTTTGCTACGCCTTTTGAAATAGCCATATATTTTCTCCATTAAATGTTACATTTTGCAAAATGACTGAATTGAGGGATCAGCAAACCTTGTATTAGTTAGAATAAACTTCTGCTACTAATTCGATTAAGACAGGACAGATTATTCTATCCGAAGCGATTGTTGTACCCTGTATCTGAGGTGTTCTGAGCACATGAATATGTACACCACCTTCAGTAAAAACAGTACCTTTTTTAAAATGATTTCTAATAAGTTCTGCTCTTGAAATAACTTCAGCAGTTCCTTTATTAGTTAAACCAGCAATAAAAACTTGCATTGTCAATAGTTCACGATGAAAACCTGTACCAAGAACAGGATCTTCTGGTGGTCTAATGCTAAATTGCACTCTTTGATACATTGTGTTGGAAGGTGCATTAAAACTTACACCTTCATACGCAGTATCAACTGCAGGTGACAACGTAGATAAGTGCCTTTCAGCTGCTCTTTTAACTTGAATGATTGCCATTATTTTTCCGTTGTTCTATAATATGTATCTAAATCCAATTGATAAACATTGGTGATCATTTCAATGGTTGGTTGCATAATACCTTGACCTCTTGTTTTATCAGAATAATTATTTTCTAATTTCTGAATATAAGGTCCAGTGTTTCCAATTAATAATGTATCTCCAAGAGAATAATTCATCAAGTTGGTAATTGCTGCGTCAACCGCTGCACTATTTGAATTAACACCATATAGTTCTTGCACATCTAATGAACCATCCAAAGATACTTGCCAAGAACCTCTTGCAAAACCTTCTTTAGGCTCTAAACCATATCTTTCTTCTCGTAATTGGTACAACGAAGCATATCTATCAGAATCACCCAAAGGAGTATAATTTGTTGCACTAACTGTTACCCAATAGGAAAACTTTTTAACCATCCCTTGTAGCTTATACACAGCTTGTTCATGAAACTTCTTTAAGCTTTGTTCTAATTTTGAAGTATTACATGATATCCGCATAGATCAACCTTTGACAGTTAAGATCTTGTATAAAATAACAAGACCATCAGCTGAATGCTCTGTGACAGAATCTACAGTATATGCTACACCATCCATTGTGATCTTATCTCTTGGTGCAGGAAGAAAACCAAGATTGTTATTAACCAAATAAAATAAAGCAGAATCTCTTCCGATCATATTTGGATAACTATATTGATTTGCTCTAATATGTTTTTTATAAGTTTTTACAGAATAAGCTGTTTCTGTATTGGTTATACTACCTGTTTCGACATCATATTCACCTTCAGTCACAACAGAGTATGTGCAGTTTTTACCATGCTGGTTAATGGCTTTTAAAGCAATAGATAAATATTTGTCCATTATAGTCCCCGATTAAATACCAAACGTACTTGGACGATAAGTAAATGTTTCAACAGTAGGTTGCTTTACAATATTATTATCTAAATTGGAGTCGTTAGCTTGCATGTCAGATAGTGAGATACCACCTGCGTAACCCTGCACCTTATCATACATTGCGTTTAGATCAGGATTTTTAATGTACATCTGCAAAGCTTGCATATAGTTACGTGCCGCAGAGGAACCTTTGATACTGAAAATATCAACTGTTTCATCTGTTCGCATAGACAACTTTAGCATGATACTCTTAGCTGCATCCATTGCTGTACGTTGAAGAGAATTTGAATTCTTGTTTAAGAAATACTGATATTCTGCATCAGTCATGATAGGAAATTCGGCAGATGTATCACCGAGTTCATATCGGATATCTTGGATAGTAGCCATTTATTGTTCCTGTAGTTTATTTGATTTACTTAGATTTTCTTTTGCAGGAATAACTTGTAGATTCCACGGTACGTGTAAACCACAGACGTTTTCACCTTGAAGTGGTACGATGTGGTCAACGTGATATTCTTCACCTGTGTAGAGCTTGAACATTTGAGCTATTGTATATAATTCTTTTATTTGCTCAAGTTCATCTTTTGTTAACCATTTAGGTAAAGCTTTTAATTTTGCTGCTCGACGTTTGGCTGTTTTAGCGGCATCCCTATCAAGATTATCTTTTTGCCACTTTCTACTATTGGCTCTCAATTTATCAAGATTATCTTTACGATAAGTTTTAGCATAATCCGCACACTGCTCTTTATTTTTAATATAATTTTCTTTTCGAGCATTTGGATTATTTTGTCGCCACTCTTTGAGATATTTTATTCTGTCTTCTCTTTTAATTAATCTACTTAACTTTGTGCAAAGTTTACACTGATTATCATAACCACACTTTTGTGCCTTATTTTTATTAAATAAGACAATATCTTTTTCAACTCTGCATTTGCTGCATATTTTATACATAATTTCTCCCGAAATTTCCACTAAAAGATATTAGCAGGAACTGTGGATAGTAGTTCTTTTCGGGGATCAGCCTAGCTAATTTTATCTAACATTAATACTGTATTATAACACAGTATTTGTTACAACACAAGATTAATGTTAGATGCCTCAATTAAGAGGCAATCTAAGTTTACTTCAGAAAGCCCCGAAGGGCTATCATTAGTTGCTAGTTGTTAGCTGAACAACAGCTTGCGGACGACGAATCAAGTTCAAGAAGTTAGCTTCTGATTGAATGATGATTTCGCTGTCTTTTGGATCTTTGTACGTAAATACATAAGCCTGTTCACCAATGGTGTTAACATGGCTGAACTTGTTAGCAGGACTGAAGTAAGTCTTGAACATATCAGCAGTACCTTGTGGTAGCATGTAAGCTTCGCCAGCAGGGATTAGAGCAGAACCGTTGTAAGAACCACGGTATTCGATGTACTCAACACCACCGTGTACGAAACGACGATATAGACCGGAACCTAGACGATTACGTAGAGGCTCTTGAGTGCTGGTGTAGTACTTGTAAGCTTCTTTTACGCTTGCATGGTTGATTAGCTTACCGAAGAATGCTGGAGAGCATAGAACGATGATATTGCTAACAACTTCACCACTTAGGATGTTATCCTGAATGTGAGCGATACCTTCTTCTGACTTAGCAGTTAGGTCAGTGGTTGAAGTACCGAGTACGAAGTCGATGGATTTGCGAGTTACGCCGAAGTCAGTGTAGAAGTTACCAGCTACAGTACCGTTAGGAGCATAGATAGCACCAGTGGTGATAGCGTAAGCACGAGCAGCTTCTAGAGTTACTGAGTGATTCATGCGGATACGCTCTAGTTTACGAGCGATAACAGCAGCTTCGGTTTCGGCTTGGTCAGCAGAACCATAGGCACGCTTACCTTGAACGTCTTCAGGCTTAACTCCGTCATCTAGTGGGAAGTGAGGGATAGCGAATGAACGTAGAGCACGAGTATCATTCTTATTTACGTTGTTGCGTTCGCCACGGATCTTGTCGGTAACTAGACCGAGAGTACCTTCGCTGGATTCAACTGTAACGCTGTGTTGAGCAACGCCTTCTTCACCGAATAGACCTAGTTCATTGATTAGACCCCATTTATTAGGAACTAATAGAAGTTCTTCTGTGTAATCAACTAGCTCAAAAGGTTTTTCAAAACTACGAGTTTGCATTATAATTTCCTTATTTTATTGTTCGTTATTCTGTCAGATATTAGATTGCATCGTTGCAAGCAATACCTTTAGCTTCTAGAGCAGCGTATACAGCAGCTTTTTCAGCATCTAGGTTATAAGTAGCGTCTAGTACTAGACCTGCCTTAGATACGATAGCTGGACCTTTTACTAGGCATAGAACCTTAGTGTCGGTAGTAGCAGCTACAGTTTGCTCAACCATTACGATTGCGTCAGCAACTTCTGAACCATCGGCAGCAGTTTGTACTGCAATTTTGTACTTACCATCGGCAGTAACTTTACCTAGGACGGTGCCGGGAACTAGAGTAGCGGCTGTACCATTGTAAGTAACAGCTAAACGGGTGTAGCCAGTCTCAGGCCAGAGTTCTTGTTTAACAACGTTAGAAAGACGTTTTGCTTCTGTTGCAATTAGGGTCATTTTATTTTCCTTTTATATGATTACTTGTTTGCTTGCTTGGCTTTAAGTAACTTTGCCACAGCAGATTCTTGAACAACAGGCTCTTCTTGAGTAGAAGCACCCTTTTCTACGAACATCTCAGATGTTTCTACAGTTTGCATCATTGCTTCCATAGCAGCGATAAATGCAGTAAAATCATCTTCAGATTCTAGTGATAAAGCAGCCTTAGCGATTGCTTCTACTTTGCTTTCGTCTTTAACGATAGCTTTGACTTTTTCAGTTTTTGCTTTATTGATAGCTTCTTTTTTCTCAGCTTCAAATGCAGCAATAGTTTCCAAAGCTTTTTGTAGTTGTACCTTCTGCTCGTCTAGAGCTTTTTGCACAAGTTCAAATTGAGCTTTTTCAACGGTTTCGACTTTTACTTCGTCTTCCATCTTAGATTTCTCCAATTCTTCTTTGTTAACAGAGGTAGACACCCCTTCAATATTCTCAA